>OLRE01000210.1_pt1 | contig 70580 bp, 57 predicted proteins | sample 1672461 | NCBI WGS metagenome assembly OLRE01 (sample SAMEA3136688, study PRJEB25190) | human gut metagenome | biome: human gut; feature: human-associated habitat; material: faeces | place: Austria | collected 2013
TGAAGTAGGAATGAAACATAGAAGTTTATAACTTTTTATAAGTTTTCAGTAACGGTAAAATCGAGTATGTGTGAAGCATTGAAAGAATTGATGGCAGAAGAATTTCAAGAAGTAAGAGATCAGGTAACAGAAGAAGTGACAGAACAACTCATTTGTAATGCGTATAAAAATATCGGTGATTTGGAAAAGGTTTCTGAGATACTAGGAGTACCTGTGGAAACTGTTAAGAAAGCAGTTGAAAAAGAAAAGTAAGAAAAGGTCTGACTTTTAAAAAGATTTAAGTAACAAAAGGGGAAGATTTCATAAGAAGGATTTGTGGAATCTTCCTCTTTAGGGTATTTGGTTAATATTTTTAAAATAATATTTTGTGTTTTTAGTAGCTAAAATGTAAGGCGTTTTGACATTTTAAATTTGAGACAGTAATTAATTAAAGGTAAAGCTTTCGTTATGAAAATTAGATATTCCAGCAGATGAAAAAATCAGGGAGGAGTTGAATGATATGTGTAATTTATCAGAAGGTATTGAAGAAAAGGGAATAAAAAAGGGAATAGAGACGGGACGATTAGAAACAATTGCGGAATGCCTGCGAAATGGAACGATGAATGATGCAAAAAGGCTGCTGAAAGCGACAGGAGAAGAGATTGAAAAAGCAACAGAGTTATTCTTGAAAAAGGGTGAATAAATGGTTGGACATATGTCATGTGATGTGCTAATATATACATGTATACAATCTGGAAATAAACGTAATTACTCAGAAGAATATAATTACAGGTAATCAGGAGGACTAGACATGGTGAAATTATATGACGGTGGTGCATATCTGGTAAATGGCACACAGATCATTACAGACGAAGCGGAAGTAAAGGCAAAGACAGGTCGTGAGGTATCCAAGGAGGAAGCCAGAACGCAGACAATGGCTTACGGAATTTTAGAGGCTCATAATATATCAGGCAATATGGAGAGACTGCAGATCAAATTTGATAAGCTGACATCTCATGACATTACATTTGTCGGAATTATTCAGACAGCGAGAGCTTCCGGACTGGAGAAGTTTCCGATTCCATATGTATTGACGAACTGTCACAACTCACTCTGCGCGGTCGGCGGAACGATTAATGAAGATGACCACATGTTTGGACTGACTTGTGCGAAGAAATATGGCGGTGTCTATGTACCGCCGCATCAGGCAGTTATTCACCAGTTTGCCCGCGAGATGCTGGCAGGTGGCGGCAAGATGATCCTTGGATCCGACAGCCATACCCGCTATGGAGCACTTGGAACGATGGCTATGGGTGAAGGTGGACCGGAACTTGTAAAGCAGCTCCTGAATAAGACATATGATATTAAGATGCCAGGTGTGATTGGAATTTATCTGGACGGAGAGCCGGTCAAAGGCGTCGGACCACAGGACGTGGCACTGGCAATTATAGGTGCAACATTTGCAAATGGTTATGTAAACAATAAAGTTATGGAATTTGTCGGACCAGGTGTGGAGAAGTTAAGTGCTGATTTCCGTATCGGAATCGATGTTATGACAACGGAGACAACATGTCTGTCTTCTATTTGGAAAACAGATGATAAGATTAAGGAGTTCTATGAGATCCACGGCAGAAGTGAAGATTACAAAGAACTGAATCCTGGTGCAGTTACATATTATGATGGTATGGTCTATGTGAACTTAAGCGAGATCCGTCCGATGATCGCAATGCCGTTCCATCCGTCAAATGTATATACGATCGACGATGTGCGTAAGAATCTGAAAGACGTGCTTCACGATGTAGAGCAGAAAGCACTGGTGAGCCTGGATGGTGCTGTGGATTATTCACTTCAGGATAAAGTGATGGATGGAAAACTTTATGTGGATCAGGGAATCATCGCAGGATGTGCCGGTGGTGGATTTGAAAATATCTGCGTAGCAGCAGACATCATAAAAGGTCATTACATTGGCTCAGATGAATTTACGTTTAGTGTATATCCGGCAAGTACACCAATCTATATGGAACTTGTGAAAAACGGTGCAGTTGCGGATCTTATGGAAGCAGGAACAATTGTAAAAACAGCATTCTGCGGACCATGCTTTGGAGCTGGAGATACCCCGGCAAATAACGCATTTTCTATTCGCCACTCTACAAGAAACTTCCCGAACCGTGAAGGTTCTAAGCTTCAGAGTGGACAGATTGCATCTGTTGCACTTATGGATGCCCGTTCAATTGCAGCAACAGCAGCAAATAAAGGCTTCCTGACACCTGCAACAGATATGGACGTGGAATATAAGGGACAGAAATACCACTTTGACCAGAAGATTTATGCAAATCGTGTATTTGACAGTCATGGTGTGGCTGATCCGGATACAAAGATCAAGTTCGGACCGAATATCAAAGACTGGCCGGCAATGTCAGCACTTCCGGAGAATCTGGTATTGAAAGTTGTATCAGAGATTCACGATCCGGTTACAACAACAGATGAGCTGATCCCATCTGGAGAAACATCTTCTTACAGATCCAATCCACTTGGACTGGCAGAGTTTGCACTTTCCAGAAAAGATCCTGCATATGTAGGACGTGCAAAGGAAGTACAGAAAGCACAGAAAGCAATCGAAGCAGGCGAATGTCCGTTAGAGGTATTGGAAGAATTAAAACCGGTTATGGCAAAGATCCAGGAGAGATATCCGGAAGCAGGAAAAGGAAATATCGGAGTCGGAAGTACGATCTTTGCAGTAAAACCAGGTGACGGTTCAGCAAGAGAGCAGGCAGCTTCCTGTCAGAAGGTGCTCGGTGGCTGGGCGAATATTGCAAATGAATATGCAACAAAAAGATATCGTTCCAATCTGATCAACTGGGGAATGCTTCCATTTATCACAAAAGAAGACGACAAGAAATTAAGCTTCAAAAATGGCGATTATATCTTTGTACCGGAAATCAGAAAAGCAGTGGAAAACAAAGATGCAGAGATCAAAGCTTATGTAGTCGGAGATACATTGAAAGAAGTCACATTTACACTTGGAGATATGACAGACGCAGAAAGAGAGATTATTCTCAAAGGTTGTCTGATTAATTATTATAAGGGCTAAATAATCCGATAGGTAAAATTCACGTTCTATGTTCCGTTGCACTGGGAATTACGCTGAATTTTATCTTGCGCAGTATTTTCGGCGGTAATATAATTGAATAAACGAATGTAAATAAAAGGCGGCACTTATGAAAAAAAGTGACGCCTTTTTGTAACACTTGGGATATTTTGGGACTCTTATATGTAGAAGAAGTAATAATACTTTTTACACGGGGTATTGGAAAACGGCAATGGGATAAGTCAATGGAGGAGTGTGGAGAACTTCTTGAGAAAAACAAATTGAGGAGGAAAAAGAATGAAATGTGATGCAAAAGCATTTTCAAAGCTATATGAGCAGGTCTATCAAGACCTCTATCGCTACGCGCTTTGTCTGATGCGTGATCCGCATGAGGCAGAAGACGCGGTGAGTGCGACAGTGTTATCTGCTTATGAACATATACATAAACTTCGAAAAGAAGAAGCTTTCAAGAGCTGGATTTTTACAATTTTGTCAAATATATGTAAGAAAAGATTGAAACAGGTGGCGAAAGAAGGAATACAGCAGACAGAAGATTTTTTTCCGGAAGGACAGGTGGAAGGAATTCATGAAGAAGATGTGGGACTTGCGATGGATGTGAGAAATGCATTTTTTATTCTTTCAGAAGAAGAGCAAATGATAGTCGGGCTGTCAGTGTTTGGCGGTTATAACAGCACAGAAATCGGGAAGATCCTAAGCCTGAAGCCGGGAACTGTCCGGGTAAAACGAAGCCGGGCGCTGGAGAAGATGCAGTGTGTGTTGGATGGGAGGACATTTTATGAATAAGAATGAGCAGGACATGATTCGGAAAATAAAGGAAAAGTCAGAACAGGTTCCGGTGCCGAAAGCGCTTGAACCGAGACAGATTGAAGCAAAGCTTGCAGGAAAGAAGAAAAAAGTGTGGACTCCGGCGAGAATCGGTGGGCTGGCAGCAGCATGTCTGGTGTTGATCGTGGGAGTGATGGTATACCAGAATTATTTTAAAATGGAAGATGCGGCTAGAGATGATAAGATAGCAGGCAGTGATGTGACAATCAGTGACAGTACGAAAGTAGAAAGTGCGGCAGAATATAAGGATGTCTATGCATATTTGGAAAAATATAAGAAAGATCAGGAAAGAGACAGTGCATACACTTCAAGCTGGGCAAGATCATTGAATGATATAAGAGTCGATGAATCAGCTGACAGTAAGGTAAGTGGAGATGCAACACAGAATATTGAAGAAAGCAGTACTGCAGCAGCGGACACCGGAATGGCAAGCGGTTCTTATTCTGAGACAAATGTACGTCAGGAAGGTGTGGACGAGGGGGATACAGCTAAAACAGATGGAACATACCTTTACGTGTTAAAAGATAAGAGCAATCAGATTGCCATTATAGATACCCGCGATAATCGGATGAAGCAAACGGCTACTATAACAGTGGAAGATGTTTCTGAAATCCAGGAAATGTATCTGGACATTGAGAGAAATCAATTAATCGCAGTGTGTGACGGTTATGTGGGCGGCAAATGGAATGATGATGATTATGGATATGGTCAGAGGGCTAATACGACCGCAGTAACTTATGACATTTCAGACCGGGAAAATCCAAAAGAAGTTGGCAGGGTCAGTCAGAGTGGATATTACAATTCTTCAAGAATTGCAGATGGATACTTATACTTATTCAGTGATTATTATGTAACACTTGATGGTATAACGGCGAAGAATCCGAAGTCCTATATACCACTTGTAAACGATAATCTGATCGAAGAAACAGATATCTGTCTTCCGTCCATTTCAAAGGCAGATATGTATTCAATCATCACATCCGTTTCTCTGGAAAATCCAAATGAGACAGCGCACAGTAAGGCCCTTTTGGCAGACGGTGGCAATTTATATGTGAGCAACGATAATATTTATTTTTATGAAAATGTGTGGCAATATTCCGGAAAAGATGTGACGACAATCCGAAAAGTTTCTTATGAAAGTGGGAAATTGACGGCTGGGGCACAGTGCAAAATAGACGGCTATATTAATGATTCATTTTCTATTGATGAATATGATGGATATCTGAGAGTTGTAGTGACCGATGGCGACACGAACAGTGTTTATGTTTTGAATCAAGAACTGAAAGAAACCGGCTCCATCAAAGGTCTGGCAGAAGATGAGAGGGTGTACTCCGCAAGATTTATGGGAAAGGCAGGATACTTTGTAACATTTAAAGAGACGGATCCGTTATTTTCCGTTGATCTGTCGGATCCGAAAAATCCAAAGATCATAGGAGCGTTGAAGATACCTGGATTTTCAGATTATCTGCATCCGTATGGGAAAAATAAGCTTCTGGGTATTGGGATGAATGTTGATGAAAAGACTATGTCAACAGATGGCGTGAAATTGACGATGTTCGATATTTCTGATCCGGAAAATGTGAAAGAGGAGCAGACTTATGTCATTGAAAATGTGTACTATACAGATGTTTCTTATGATTATAAGGCAGCTTTAGTAGATGCAGAGAAAAATCTGATTGGTTTTGCTGCAGACAGCGAAGGCGGCCGGGAGTACTATACATTTTCTTACGACGAAAAACAAGGATTTACATGTACGATGCATGAGGAAATCAATGGAAATAATATGAGGATCACAAGAGGTATTTATATAGAAGATATGCTTTATGTTATCCAGGGAAATATTATAGAAGCGTATAGCCTGAAAGATTTCAAAAAAGTGGACGATATCATTTTGTAACATTTTTGTAACAAAATCTCGTATGTTTTTGACAATAAGACTAGTGTATGATAAACTTGTATCTGTAGAATTGTCAAAAAATTTGAGGTGAGAATATTGGATAAATATGAATATCGGGTAAAAACCGAGCAGATGCTCGAACATTACGAAAAGAAACAATTTAGAAAAGCAATGGAAATTGCAGATACAATAGACTGGAGAAGGGTGAAGAGCCCGGCAATGTTAAATACAGTAAGCGAAATCTACGAGAATAACGGGGAGTTTCAGAAGAGCCGTGATACGCTTATGATCGCATTTGACAGAGCACCGTCCAGCAGAAAGGTTGTGTATCGTCTGGCAGTACTTGCCCTGAAACTGAATGATCTGAATGAGGCTTCGGACTGCTATGAGGAATTTGTAAAACTGGCACCGAGAGATCCGAATCAGTTCATTTTGAAATATCGGATTTTGAAGGCACAAGGGTCCGATCTGTCAGAACAGATTTCGGCACTGGAAGAATTTAAAAAGGCAGAATATATTGAAAAATGGGCGTATGAGCTCGCAAAGCTATATCATGAAGCAGGCATGACCTCAAAGTGCCTGGAAGAATGTGACGATTTGATCTTGTGGTTCAGCGAAGGAAAATATGTATATCAGGCAATGGAATTGAAGATGAAGTACAAACCACTGACACCACTCCAACAGGAAAAGTACGATGAGTATAAAGGTGTACCGAAAAAAGAGCCTAAGAAAGCAGTGGATAAAAAACCTGATCGAGCTGTGCTTAAGGATGTAAAGAGTATTCCACAGGATACTGTATCAATTCCAAAAGAACAGATTAAAGCAGCGCAGGAAGCAGCAGAAGCTGCGGAGGCAGAACAGCAGGAATCAGGAGCCAATACAACAGAAACGGTGGATGGTCTGGATGCAACGAGAAGAATTCCGACAGCAGAGCTTGGAGAAGCATTGAAGGCAATGGAAGAAAATGGCAAGGCAGACAAAGAAGTTCCGATAGAAGAACCGGTTTTAGAAGAACCAGTTTCAGAAAAATCAGTTTCAGAAGAGCCGGAAGCACCAGCTGAGGAACCAGTCCTGGAGCCGGAAGAAGCTGTTTCAGAAGAACCAGAAGTTGTAGAAATGGAAGCACCAGTCATTGAACCAATCGGAAAGGAAACTCCGGAAGAAGCTCGGAATGTCAGAGAGTTAGAAGGAATTCTTCAGCATGCGGCAGAAGGACCAAAAAAGTCTATTACGACAGTTGTGAAGGGTGCGACACTTAAAGAAGCACTGGCTAATGGAGTGGCTATGGCGAGTGGAATTAATCCGGAAGACCAGAAGAAGATGGAGGAACGAGAAGAAGAACTCCGCATTGAAGGTCAGATGAAGATTGAAGACATCTTGATGGAATGGGAAGCTAAGCAGAAGGTAAATGCTGAGGCAATCGCAAAGCAAAAAGCATCCGATGAAGAACGACTTAGAAAAGAGAGAGAAGCACTGGAAGCCCGCCGTGAGGCAGAAAGACTTGAGGCAGAGAGACGCGAGGCAGAAGAAATAGCAAGACGGAAAGCAGAAGAAAAAGCCCGTCAGGAAGCAGAAGAGAAAGCCCGCCGTGAAGCGGAAGAGAAAGCTCGTCGTGAAGCAGAGGAGAAGGCTCGTCGTGAAGCGGAGGAGAAGGCTCGTCGTGAAGCGGAAGAGAAGGCTCGTCTTGAGGCAGAGGAAGCAAGAAGAAAGGCATTGCTTTCTGATGATATCAGACAGCTTGTGGAAGAGCTGGAAGATCGTGTGACAGCACAGGAGAAAGAAGAGGAAAATTTTGATATAGAAGAGGAACTGGAGCTTGCAAAAGCAGAAGGGGAATCTGTTGAAGAAGAAATTGTAGATCAGTTTATTTCAGAAGAAGAGCTGGACGATATTGTGGAAGAACCTGAAGAGTCTGAAGAAGAACCTGAAGAAGAGATTGTCGAAGCAGCTTCTGAAGAAGAGGAGACGGATTCTGAGGATTCTGAGGATGAAGATGATTTCGAAGAGGAAGAGTTTGAAGACGAAGACTTTGAGGGTGAGGACGAAGAGTTTGAAGCAGAAGATGAAGTCGACGCTGTAGAAGAAATCGAAGAAGTACAAGAAGATGAAGAAATTCCGGAAACAGAAAACCAGGATGATTTGGAAGACAATTCTGAAGACGAGGATGATTTCGAAGACGAGGAATCCGAAGAAGATGATTTTGAAGAGAAAGATGGATTCGAAGAAGACGATTTTGACGAAGATGGTTTTGCAGATGAATTCCCGGAGGAAGATGAGGAAGAAGTAGAGGAATTCGATGCAGAGTGGAATGAATTCCCGGAAGATGAATCCGAGGACGAAGACGATTTCGAGGAAGAGGATGATTTCGAGGAAGAGGACGACTTCGAGGAAGAGGACGATTTCGAGGAAGAGGATGACTTCGAGGAAGAGGACGACTTCGAGGAAGAGGACGACTTCGAGGAAGAGGACGACTTTGAGGAAGAGGATGACTTTGAGGACGAAGACGACTTTGGGGAAGAGGATGACTTCTATGAAGATGATTATGTAGAAGACGACGATTACGAAGAGGATGACTTTGAGGAAGACGATGACTTTGAGGAAGAGGACGACTTCGAGGAAGACGATTTCGAGGAAGAGGACGACTTCGAAGAAGAGGATGATTTTGAGGAAGACGACTTTGAAGATGAGCTTCCTGAGATTCCGGATCCGGAAGACCTTGAAGGAGACTTGGAAATTGAAGAACCATCTGAGGAAGAGATTCAGCGCAGAATTAAGAAGTCAAAAGGAAGCGGAGTTCCATTTGATACCGGATTTGTTGTAACAGGAAGATATGACTTAAGTGCAACCAGTGAGATTGGACTGAAAGCCGGACTGACAGAGGAGCAGAAGAAATTATTCTCTTACTTCGTACCGGTCAGAGGAATGAGTGAACAGATTGTTGCAGTACTTGATAATGACAGACGTGCCCAGAGAGAGGGAACTTCAAGAACCGGTAACTTAATGATCATTGGCCGTAAAGGATCTGGAAAAACAGTCCTTGCAGTAGATATTGTAAAAGCAATCCAGAAACAAAGAAATCTGAAACAGGGTAAAGTTGCTATTGTTACAGGTGAATCGCTGAATAAGAAGGAACTTGGCAATATTATCCAGAAGCTTCGCGGTGGAGCGATCATCATCGAAAAGGCTGGTAAGTTGAATTCCAGAACAATCAAGGAACTGAATGCATTGATGTCAAGAAAGACCGGAGAGCTTCTCTTTGTTCTTGAAGATCAGAGAAAACCTCTGGAGAGAATTATGACAGCTAATCCGGATTTCAAAAAGAAATTCACTTCTAAGCTTGAGCTTCCGGTATTCATCAATGATGAGTTAGTAACATTTGGTCAGACTTATGCGAAGGAAAATGGATATAAGCTTGATGAAATGGGAATTCTGGCACTTTACAGCCGAATTGATGTAATGCAGCGTGAAGATCATGCGGTTACAGTTGCGGAAGTAAAAGAAATCATGGATGAAGCAATAAAACATTCACAGAAAGCAAATGTAAAGCATCTTGCAAGACGTGTATTTGGAAAATCTACGGATTCGTCAGATCGCATTATTCTGAAGGAAGAAGATTTTAAAATTTAATGATATAGTGAATGTAAGTGATGAAGCAGGGATACAATTGTAGAAAATTGTATCCCTGTTTTTTGTCTGGAATCGAGTGACATAGATTGAATTTTGTGTTCTGCTAAGGTATACTTAAGATATTGAAATCCGGATGAAATGTGAGGGAAGTTTATGGAGAAAGAATGGAAAGCTTATGAAATCGGAGAATTAGATCAGTACCTTTTCGGACAGGGAAATCACTACGAAATTTATAAGAAGCTGGGTGCGCATATGGTGGATGACGAAGGGCAGAAAGGAGTTTATTTTGCTGTTTGGGCACCGAATGCAAAATCAGTGTCTGTAGTGGGGGAATTCAATGACTGGGATCGCACAAGAAACCCTATGACAAGGGCAGAATATATCGGAATTTACACATGCTTTGTACCGGGAGTAAAAGAAGGCATGATGTATAAGTTCTGCATTGAGACGATTACGGGGGAGTATCATATGAAGGCAGATCCGTATGCCAATTATGCAGAACTTCGTCCGGGTACAGCATCAAGAATAACGAATATTGAGAATTTGAAATGGACCGATAGTTCCTGGATGACTTCACGGGAAAAATGGGACCACAAAAAAGAACCAATGTCTGTATATGAGGTTCATATGGGTTCCTGGAAGAGACACCCAGGCACAGAGGACGAGGGATTCTATACTTATCGTGAGTTCGCAAAAGAAATCACAAAGTATATGAAAGATATGGGATATACGCATGTGGAGATCATGGGAATCGCAGAACACCCATTTGATGGATCATGGGGATATCAGGTGACAGGATATTATGCGCCGACAAGCCGTTATGGAACACCGGAAGATTTTGCGTGGATGATCAATTATCTGCATAGAAATGGAATCGGTGTCATTATGGACTGGGTTCCGGCACACTTTCCAAAGGACGAGCATGGACTTGCCGAGTTTGACGGAACAGCAACTTACGAGTATGCAGATCCAAGAAAAGGGGAGCATCCGGACTGGGGGACGAAGATATTTGATCTTGGCAAGAATGAGGTAAGGAACTTCCTGATTGCCAATGCACTTTTCTGGGTGGAGCATTTCCATATTGATGGACTTCGCGTTGATGCAGTTGCTTCTATGCTGTACCTGGATTATGGAAAGAAAGACGGAGAATGGGTTCCGAACCAGTATGGAGGTAATGAGAACCTGGAGGCAGTAGATTTCTTCAAGCATCTGAACACAGTTGTACTTGGAAGAAATCCGGGTGCACTTATGATAGCGGAAGAGTCTACGGCATGGCCGAAGGTAACCGGAGATGTAGAAGACGGAGGTCTTGGATTTAGCCTTAAGTGGAATATGGGGTGGATGCACGACTTTACGGAATATATGAAGCTGGATCCGTATTTCAGAAAAGACAATCATCATATGATGACATTTGCCATGAGTTATGCGTACAGCGAAGATTACATTCTCGTACTGTCGCATGATGAGGTTGTCCATTTGAAATGTTCCATGATCAATAAGATGCCAGGACTTGGATTTGATAAATATGCGAACCTGAAAGCAGGATATGCATTTATGATGGGACACGCCGGAAAGAAATTGTTGTTCATGGGACAGGATTTTGCACAGCTTCGCGAGTGGTCAGAGGAACGTGAACTGGACTGGTATCTGTTGGAGGAGCCGGAGCATCAGGCAATTCAGTCATGGATGCGTGATCTACTCCACATGTATAAAAAGAAACAGGCGCTTTATGAACTGGATCAGTCATGGGAAGGATTCGAGTGGGTCAATGCAGATGATGCATACAGAAGCATTTACAGCTTTATCCGCCATTCTAAAGATGGAAAGCATAACCTTCTGTTCGTGATCAACTTCACACCGATGGCAAGAGAAGATTATCGTGTAGGCGTTCCTAGAAAGAAGCAGTATAAGCTGATTCTGAACAGTGACGATGTGAAATATGGCGGAAATGGCGAGAAGAGACAGAACATTTATCATGCCGTGAAGAAAGAATGTGATGGAAGACCATATTCATTTGGATACAAATTGCCGCCGTATGGGGTAGCAGTTTTTGAATTTTAAATTCAAGAATGCCTTGGCATTCTTGCTGCGAGGTGCGCGTCATGCAATTGCATGACATACTTCTACTGCGCACCTCTGCAAGTCTACACTCCGTTTCGGTCGGCGCAAAACCATTGTCCACCGGACAATGTGCGCCCTGCCGGAGGCACCAGACAGTTCTAAAATCTGAGCTGATTTTCTATATTTTCTGCGCTGGCTTATTGCTTGCGGATGATAGGATTTACGCCGGGAGGTGTGGAAGAGAAACAGGGAGATGAAATTTAAGTATTCCATCTCCCTGCTAAAGTTATGAATTAATTTTATTCTGCGTTTGTAGAAGTGTCGTTATCAGCATTGTTGTCGGTGCTGCCTGTATCGGTGTTGTTGTCCGTATTTTCTTCGACTGCGTCAGTGCTATCTGTATTATCGGAGTTGCCTGTATCATCGCCTCCGAACAGATCCTTGAAAAATCCTACGATTTTATCCCAGAGACCTTCGTCTTTTGCCTGATTTACGGCATCGTTTGCTTTGCTTTTTACGGCATCTAATGTGCTGTCGATGATTGCATCATTTCCGAGTGCTGCATCATCCGTATTGTTAATAATTCCACCGCCAGAACTATCTCCGCCAAAGAAGCCTTTGATGGAGGACCACAGGTTGCTGAAGAATCCTCCGGATTTCCCGTCCAGGTTGTCGAGAGTCTTTTTCAGTGCTTTGACATCGTAGTCGTACTGGGAAATAGATTCCATCAGACTTGTGATTTTCGCAAGCTGGTCATCGGTCAGTGTAATTCCCTGTTTATCGGCTGCGTCAGAAATCGCGTCCTGAATATCGGACGGATCAGTCAGTTTGTCTTCAATAACGGATTCTTTGACATCGTTGATCAGATCAGATGCTGTATCCTGACCGAGATCCTTGGCGAGGTCACCGGTTGTTACCAGCTCTTCTGTTGCAGTTGCTTTCTGATCTTCGGAAAGTTCTTTTCCGCTGGCTTTTTCGTAAGCCATCATAATACCTGTCAGTGCACCGGTTCCGGATACTTCAATTGGAGATCCGGCAACAACGTTACAGTTCTCAACGCCGGAAGTCAAAAGTGTACTGGCGATCATAGAACTTGTTACAAATGTCAGGTTTGCGACTTTTACCTGAATTCCGCCGCTGTCTGTCGGCTCAACATAAGAACAGCTATATGTTCTTGTACCAATCTGGGATTCGGTCGCGATCCCTTCCATATATTTTCTTTCGTCTGTGTTCGTGACTTCGATCGTGTCTACCTGATCGGCGGAAGTACCGAAGTATTTGTACATAGAAGCTTTCTGCTCGTCGGATAAGTTCGCTCCGAGAGTGACTACTTTTGCGCTGTCAGCCAGGGCAGTTACCGGCAGGCTTACAGATGCCAGAATTATTGCCAGGCTAAACGGCAGAACCCTTTTTAATTTTTTCATACTCATAATTATCCTGTGGTGTCAGACGCCACATCTCCTTTCTGTACACCCAATAATAGCATACTTGTGTAAAAGTAAAAAGTAAAAAATTCTTAACTATTTCGAAAGATTTTGTTACGGCCTTTGTACATCTGTGGACTAAGACAGGATTTCCAGCATTCTGGATTCAAATGTGTGTTCATTCACCATTCCACCCATGACACCGACTGCCTTTTTATCTTTGAAGAGAACAAATGTCGGGACGATTTCCGGGGCGTATTCTGCGGCGAGTACTGCAGATTCTTCAATTTCGACTTCGCAGAACTTGATTTTTCCGGCGTATTTCTTTTCGATATCCTCCACGACCGGCTTCATCATGGCACATTTCCCGCACCAGATAGCGTAGAACATAACGACGACCGGGAGAGAGGTATCTTTTACTTCTATTTGAAAATTTTTTGCAGTTAAATGTAACATCAAATCAACCTTTCTGATCAGTGCCTTCGGCAGTCAGAACCGTGGTTCAGAATATCATATACTTCTTTCAAGGATTTTCTGAAACAATTGATCCACCTGTGCAGACACCGATTTCGATAAGTGTATTCAAAAAACTTTTGTCGGAAGTTTTTTTTGTTATGACAATTTCGGCTCATTGCGAACAGACTCCGAAGGCTTTCTCATTAATAATATATGCGCTGTAGCGCTAAGAAAGTCACAGCAGACATCTTCTTTTAGCAATGAGCTTGCAAATCGGGTGATCCATGGATGAAAATTTCTCTTCATATTCTGTCATAATATTTTCAACGTTCATAATTTCATCATGGTGCAGGTCATAAGTACATTCGGAAATGCCCCATGTTTCGGATTCCCCTAAAGACTCAACGGAAAAATCAAAAAGATCACGGTTATCTGTCTTGAATTCTACTTGTCCGTCCTGGACAAGCACCTTGTCGTAACGTGAAAAAAAATCCGGTGACGTGAGGCGCCTTCTTGCATGGCGAGCTTTCGGCCATGGGTCGGAGAAGTTCAGATAGATCCGGTCAACTTCATTTTCAGCAAACACATTTGCTATGTCCTGCGCGTCCATACAAATGAAGCGAATGTTTGGCAGAGTGCTTTCGTTTTCTTCTATATATATGTTTAACTTTTCCACAGCACGGAGAAGGACGCTTGTGTAGCGCTCGATTCCGATGTAGTTGATCTGTGGATTTTTCTGAGCCAGTGCCATGAGAAAACGGCCTTTTCCCATGCCGATTTCAATGTGGACCGGGTAGTCATTCTGGAATACATCAGATGCCCAGTGACCACGGAATTCTTCCGGAGTCTCGATAACCTGACTGCACTCTTTTAACACGCCTTCGGCGCGGGGTATATTTCTAAGTCGCATATATGATCTCCTTATTTGTTGTATTTCTTTATTTGCAAACTTCCCAAATCCGGGAGATTCTTGCCTTGCCTTAGTTTACAGGTTTTGGCAAAAAAAGTCAAACTCAATGGTGTATAGCGGCCATATCTATAGCATATTGCCGAAAGGAATATGCATAACGACTAAAATTTTTATGAAAAACACAAATAATTTGTGCAAATTTTCGACATATTAAGGAGAAGGTATATAAAAACGGAAGGAAAGTGACTAAATTTTGGACAAATGAAAAAACTCAAATAAGAGAATATGCTTAAAAATTGTAAAATAAAATAATTGTTAAGAAAAAAAGAAATGATTGACATTTAAAAAACAGAAGAGTAAAGTAATCATGAAATTTGAAGAAGAAAGGGAGGGAGTCATACGGAGAAATTAACAGAGAGTCTGTTGGAAGAGCTGAATTGTGATACAGCATTTACTATTCCGTTATTCGGGGGAATTAAGATTAGTGAGTCCGTGGCGGTTACATGGATCATTATGGCTGTAGTTGTACTGCTGTGTGTCATATTCGTAAGGAATCTCAGTGTAGAGAATCCGGGGAAAGCTCAGCTTTTATTGGAATCTGCAATCGGAAAAGGAGTGGACTTCTTTGAAGATGTTATGGGCAAAGAAAACCGAAGATATATCCCATATCTTATCACGGTGCTGATCTATATCGGAATTGCCAATATCATTGGATTGTTTGGGTTTAAACCGCCGACAAAGGATCTGAATGTCACAATAGCGCTGGCTGTTATGAGTATGTGTCTGATCGAGTATTCCGGAATACATAAAAACGGATTAAAACACTGGGTCAAACATTTTGCAAAGCCGGTTCCGTTCGTCGCACCGATCATGGTACTGGAGATTGTAATCCGTCCATTGTCCTTGTGCATGCGACTGTTCGGTAATGTGCTGGGAGCATTTGTAATCATGGAGCTTTTAAAAATAGTAGCTCCGGCGATTATACCAATCCCGTTTAGTTTTTATTTTGATATATTTGATGGATTCTTACAGGCTTATGTATTTGTATTTCTGACGGCGCTGTTTATGAATGAGGAACAGGAGTAAAGCCGGAAGATAAGACGAACAGACTTAAAAGGGATTTAAGAAAACATTTTTAGACAAGAAGAAAAGGAGATTAAGATTATGTTAGTAGCAATTGGAGCAGGTATCGCAGTTTTAACAGGTTTAGGAGCAGGTATTGGTATTGGTCTTGCAACAAGCAAGGCAGTAGACGCTATCGCAAGACAGCCAGAGGCTGAGTCAAAGATCAGCAAGAACCTGATTCTTGGTTGTGCCCTTGCAGAGGCAACAGCTATTTATGGATTTATCATCGGTCTTCTGATTATCCTGATGCTGAAATAATTAGCAGTTCGTAAAGAAGCAGGAGAAAAGAAGAAAGGCAGGTGGGAAAAGGTGATAAAAGTAGATTTGAGCCTTCTCTGGACCATAATAAACCTTGTAGTCTTTTATCTATTACTGAAAAAATTCCTGTTCAAACCAGTTATGGGAATCATGGAAAAGCGTGAGCAGATGATTGCCGACGGACTGAAAAATGCAAGTGACAGACAGGAAGAGGCAGAGACTCTGAAAAAAGAGTATCAGTCAGCTCTTTCCGGTGCAAAAGAGGAGTCGGTTAAAATCGTTGAAAATGCCCGTGTAGAGGCTAAGAGACAGTCAGATGAGATTCTTGCAGATGCGGACAGAAGAGCAGATGCCACGATCGAACGTGCCAGAAAGACCATCGAGACTGAGCGAAAGCAGGCACTGGATGGCGTTGAGACACAGATTGCAGGACTTGCAATGCAGGCAGCCAGAAAGATTGTAGATGAAGAGACAAGAAAACAAGGAAATCAGGCGATTTATGATCAGTTTTTGGAAAGCGTAGGTGACGCTCATGACGGCAAAGACGAGTAATACAGTAAAGTTCGTTCAGCCGGCAGCAAAGCGCTATGCAAGAGTTCTGTACGAACTGGAAATTCCGAAAGCAGATATTGAGAAAACAAAAGAAATCTTCTGTCAGGTACCGGAAGTATATGAAGTACTGTTAAATCCGGTAATTACGGCAAAGAACAAATACAGTGTTATCGAACAGATATTTCCAAAGTCTATTTGTAATTTCCTGAAGGTAACATGCGAGAACCAGAGAATGGGCATGCTTTGGGACATTTTCGAAAGCTATGATAAATATTGTGAGGAGCAGCAGCAAGTTATGACTGCGACTTTAATATGTGTAGACGAGCCAGACGAAGAGCAGGCTGAGAAGATGAAAACATTTATTATGGATAAATATCATAAATCGAAGGTAAATCTGGAGGTCGAAAAAGACCCGTCACTGCTTGGAGGATTTATCCTGAGAGCGGGCAGTGATGAATATGACTGGAGCATTCGTGGAAGAATGAACCGGTTAGAACAAAAATTGACCTGGAGGTGAACGTAAGTGAGTTCAATCAATTCAGATGAAATTATTTCAATTCTGAAAAGTGAAATAGAGAATTTTGATGAGATCAGTAAAGACAGCGAAGTCGGAACTGTTGTAACAGTCGGAGACGGAATCGCTACCATTTACGGAATCGATCATGCAATGTACGGCGAGATCGTTACCTTCGAAAATGGTCTGAAGGGTATGGTACAGGATATCCAGAAAGACGAGATCGGATGTATCTTATTTGGATCAGATACAGGAATCAAAGAAGGAACAAAGGTTGCACGTACAAAGAAAAAAGCCGGAATCCCGGTAGGAGATAAATTTATCGGAAGAGTTATCAATGCCCTTGGTGCACCAATCGACGGTGCCGGAGAGATTGAGGCAGATGATTATCGCCCGATTGAAAATGAAGCACCTGGAATCATTGACAGAAAATCCGTCAGCGTTCCTATGGAGACAGGAATCCTTTCTATCGATTCCATGTTCCCAATCGGACGTGGACAGAGAGAGCTGATTATCGGTGACAGACAGACTGGTAAGACATCTATCGCAACAGATACGATCTTGAACCAGAATGGAAACGGAGTGATCTGTATCTATGTTGCCATCGGTCAGAAGGCATCAACGATTTCAAAAGTTGTAAATACATTTAAGACATCAGGAGCTATGGATCACACCATCGTATTAGCATCAACAGCAAGCGACTGTGCGCCGCTTCAGTACATTGCTCCTTATGCAGGAACTGCACTGGCAGAATATTTTATGTACAAAGGAAAAGATGTACTGATCGTTTATGATGATCTTTCCAAACACGCAGTTGCGTACCGTGCATTGTCACTGTTACTTGGAAGATCTCCTGGACGTGAGGCTTATCCTGGAGACGTATTCTATCTGCATTCAAGACTTCTGGAGCGTTCCAGCCGTCTGTGTGAGGAAAAAGGCGGTGGATCTATCACGGCTCTCCCGATCATCGAGACACAGGCCGGAGATGTATCTGCATACATTCCTACAAACGTTATTTCCATTACAGATGGACAGATTTTCCTGGAAAGCAGTTTGTTCTTCTCAGGAATGCGTCCGGCGGTCAACGTAGGATTGTCTGTATCTCGTGTAGGTGGAGATGCACAGACAAAGGCTATGAAGAAGGCAGCAGGAAGTCTTCGTATCGATCTGGCCCAGTATCGTGAGATGGAAGTCTTCACACAGTTCAGTTCAGACCTTGATGATGCAACGAAGGAACAGCTGGAATATGGCGGCGGACTGATGGAGCTTCTGAAGCAGCCGCTTGGAAAACCAATGTCACTGGCAGATAAAGTTATTACACTTTGTGCTGCAAGACATAAAGTCATGCTTGGAATTCCAACTGCAAAAGTAAAAGGATTCCAGATGGATATGTTAAGTTACTTTGCAAGTGCACATCCGGAAATCGCAAGAGAAATCGAGGAGACAAAGGATCTGTCCAAAGAGTTGTCCCAGAAGATCGTGGAGATTGCAGAGGAATTCAAAAAGAGCAGGTGTTAATGTATGGCAAATATCAGAGAAATACAGACACGAATTAACAGTGTAAAAGATACGATGAAAATCACCAACGCCATGTACCTGATCTCTTCTACAAAAATGCGTCAGGCCAGAAAGAAACTTGCAGATGCAGAGCCGTATTTTTATAAATTGCAGGCTGAGATTGCCAGAATCCTGCGTCATATGCCGGAAGTGAGCAACCAGTATTTTGACAGAAGGGAAGAAATTCCGAAAGAAGAACGGAAAATCGGATCTGTAGTTATTACCGGTGATAAAGGACTGGCAGGAGCTTACAATCACAATGTAGAAAAAGCAGAAGAGGAAATCATGAAAATGCCGGGACACGACAAATTGTTTGTCGTAGGTGAGCTTGGAAGACATTATTTTGTAAGTCAGGGACATGAGATTGAACAAAATTTCCAATATACTGTGCAGAAACCGAACCTGAGCAGAGCCAGAATTATTTCTGAGACATTGATGGAACAGTTTAATAATGGCGAGCTGGACGAAGTGTATGTTGTCTATACGCGAATGGAGAATTCTATGGTATCTGAGGTGGAGACTGTAAAGCTGCTTCCGCTTGAGAGAAGTGCATTCGGAGAGGACAGCATTCCGGCAAACTTAAGGCGTGAGGCAATCCAGTTATATCCGTCTGTCGAGAGCGTTATGGACAATATCGTACCGAATTATGTAACCGGAATGATTTACGGTTGTCTGGTCGAGGCGTATGCAAGTGAGCATAATGCCAGAATGACGGCTATGAAGTCAGCGACAGACAGTGCCGAGGCAATTATCAAAGATTTGTCTATTGCTTATAACCGGGCAAGACAGGCAGCCATTACGCAGGAGATCACAGAGGTATGCGCAGGTGCGAAGGCACAGAAACGGAAAAGGAAGTGAGAACAGATATGAATAAAGGACGAATTGTACAGGTCATGGGTCCTGTTGTCGATGTTTTATTTGAAGACGGAGAGCTTCCGAATATCAAAGATGCCCTTGAGGTAGATAACGGAGACAAGACTTGTATTATGGAAGTTGCACAGCATCTGGGAAACAGCGAAGTACGTTGTCTGATGCTGGCTGCAAGTGAAGGACTTCACAAAGATATGGAAGTCCGTGCAACTGGAAGCGGTATCAAAGTTCCAGTTGGAGATCAGACACTTGGACGTCTGTTCAATGTGCTTGGTCAGACCATCGATGATGGAAAAGAAATAGAGAAAGATGCAGAGCGCTGGGAAATCCACAGACAGGCGCCTACATTTGAAGAGCAGAGTCCTGCTGTCGAGATCCTTGAGACAGGTATCAAGGTCATCGACCTTCTTGCACCATATGCAAAAGGTGGTAAGATTGGTCTGTTCGGAGGAGCCGGAGTTGGTAAGACTGTACTGATCCAGGAGCTGATTCGAAATGTAGCAACAGAGCATGGTGGATATTCTATCTTTACAGGTGTCGGAGAGCGTTCCCGTGAAGGAAATGACCTCTGGACAGAGATGAAAGCATCTGGTGTACTTGAGAAGACCGCTTTGGTATTTGGTCAGATGAACGAGCCGCCTGGAGCTCGTATGCGTGTCGCTGAGACAGGACTTACAATGGCTGAGTATTTCCGTGACAAAGAACATCAGAACGTGCTGCTCTTTATTGATAACATTTTCCGATTCACACAGGCTGGATCTGAAGTTTCCGCCCTGCTTGGACGTATGCCATCAGCCGTAGGTTATCAGCCGACACTGGCAACAGAAATGGGTGAATTACAGGAGCGTATTGCTTCTACAAAGAATGGTTCTGTCACGTCCGTTCAGGCAGTCTATGTACCGGCCGACGACTTAACAGACCCTGCACCGGCAACAACATTTGCACATCTGGATGCAACAACCGTACTTTCACGTAAGGTCGTTGAGCAGGGAATTTACCCGGCTGTAGATCCGCTGGAGTCTAACTCACGTATCCTGGAGGCAGACATCGTAGGTGAAGAGCATTATAAAGTAGCCAACCAGGTAACAGAGATTCTTCAGAAGTATAAAGAACTTCAGGACATCATCGCCATTCTTGGTATGGAAGAGCTGTCCGATGAAGATAAAGCAACGGTTATGAGAGCAAGAAAGATTCAGAAATTCCTGTCACAGCCATTCTTCGTAGCTGAGACATTTACAGGAATTCCTGGAAAATATGTACCACTGAAAGAGACAATCCGTGGATTCAAAATGATCATCGACGGAGAAATGGATGAATATCCGGAGGCCGCCTTCTTCAATGTCGGAACGATTGACGAAGTTATCGAGAAAGCAAAGACACTGAAAGACGGAGAGTAAGAGGTGCGTAAACTATGAAAACATTTTGGTTGAAAGTCATAGCCAGTGACCGCGTGGCGTATAACGGACGATGCCAGAAGGTGATCGTACCTGCAGCCGACGGCGGTCAGATGGGAATTCTTGCAGATCATGAGAATATGGTCATAGCAATCGAAGTCGGTGAAGCGAAGATGCAGCTGGAAGACGGAACGTGGGAGACACTTGCCGTTGGAACCGGATTCCTTGAGGTTGTTAACAACCGTGTTACCATGCTGGTACAGACCGCTGAAAAACCGGAAGAAATTGACGCCAGAAGAGCAGAAGAACGGCGTGAAGTCATGGAAGAAAAACTTCGTCAGAAGCAGAGTATCCAGGAATACTATCACACGAAAGCATCCCTGGCAAGAGCCATGAACCGGTTGAAAGTGTCAAGGGAGAAGAATACGAGGATATAATGATGCCAGGGTCAAAAGTCAATAAGCATGTTGTGCTTGCACATAAATGCTTATATGACTTAGTGACCCGCCCCAATATGAGAATAAAAGTGGGGCGCAAGCCACACGATATTCGAATATTGGGTAGGATTGTGGGAGTGCAAAGCACGGAGCAATCCGTGGACATCATGTAGATACAATAAAAAGAAGTACAGTTTACTGTTTTCAGATGTGATGAATTTCGCAGATTTTGCTGCGCTATCTATTAAAATCTGTACGTGCAAACTCGCCTGAGGAACGGCTCAGACAGCGCACTTCCAGATTTAATGATGCTCGCAAAATACTGGAAATTACATCAATCATCTGAGAAACAGTGGACTGTACTTTTTTTGTGTGGATGTGGTAAAATAGATGTCTATGCGCTGGAAGAGGACGACATTGTTTATGATGCAGAACCTTAGAAGACGAATACAAAGAATTTTCCAAAGCGAAGCAGATTATATCAGGGATTAATAGATAGTAATTTACTTCCGCTAGGGTCTATAGATTTTAATGCGTTAAATACAGTGAAAGAATTGGAGAAAAATACATGAATTTCATGCATGAGAAAATCAAAACTCTCAGAGGTAATTATAACTTCTGAGAGTTTTAATTTGTGTAATAGCTTTCTAAGTGGAAGCATAAATGTAAAAAGTGCGGAAACATGGTAAAATAGTCATATAAAAAATGCGGAAACGTGGTAAAACTGCAAAATAAAAAATGCGGAAATGTCAAAAGAGAGCGGAATCGCTGTATTTTCTCAGGAATCGGGAGACGGAGTTTCCGTGTATAGTACGGCGGGAATTGGACTTTACGGTGTCGATATCTTTGTAGAAGCAAAGAATGGGGAGCAGGCCAGGGAGCTTATAGCCCCTGAAATTCTATTACAGTTTCCACTGCCAATACAACGGTTCCAATTGCACATACAATATATACAATTCCGACTACGATAGAGCTTTTTTTTGCGCGCTTCCATTTTACGGCTGCAAGGTACATGGCGCTTAAGACATCTGCCAGGAAGAAGAACTGCAGGATACCATGCAGGATGGCCGTTCCGAGGCTGATTTTTCCGGCTTTATAAGTCATGCGGATTACCTGCAGGGCGTAAAATGAGCCCGGAAGGATTGTGAGCCAGAATCCGATGACAGTGAAAAATATCATAACACTCATGATTGGGAGCATAAGTGGTATAATCAGACCTCCGGTCATGAATGTCAGTGCTGCACCTGCGAAAAAATATAGGGTGAACAGCAGAATAAAGTCGTATAGGAAAAACGCAACAAGCCCGTACTTATGTATGAGCATGCGGTTTATAAGAGCAGTGGAATCACCTTCCTCATAGGAAGAAAAAGATTTCCAGATATTTAGGATCCCAAGAATATAAAGCACCATAATGTAAATAATAGCAGGCAGGTTTGACAGAAAAAATCCTAATTCCGTAGTGAGAGCGGAGGCATCATATGGAATCGCATCGAGTACATGGCTCTGGAATATAAGATTCGGAAGAGCAAGTACCGGAATCAGAGATAATATAATTACATATGCAATTGCCAGTTTGTCAGCGGATTTTTTCATGGGTATCGGCTCCTTTCGGGAGATTTTTCATTGCTTTCTATATTTGATTATAATTCTTGGGGAATGGATTGTCCAGAAGATTGAGCTGACCGGCTGACAGATAGTTGGCAGCACGCCAGTAGGCATTCGAAGGTTTGAAAGGTGAAAAAACTAAAGGGTTAAAGGCAGTTCTTAAATTTGCGAAAGAACATGATATGTATATGACTGAAGAGCAGATTTAGGGCATTAAAAAGATGTAAAATTTCCAGTTCAAGATGTTTAGGGCTATTTTGGACTGGAAATTAAGGGATAAAAAATAAATGCGTATAGCTGTCAAAAACAGGTGATTTAACACGTAAAACTATAAATATGAGTTATACAAAAATAGAAATAGTCTATAGAACGGGCTATATATGTAAAAAATCAATTTGCTCTATTGTAAGAAAAGTGTATACAATTATATGGAAAACTAATACAAAATAAGGTATAAGTACAAAGGAGAAAAGTATGAAAAAAAAAGTATTGAGTGTATTGCTGTGTGCAGCAATGGTAGCAAGTATAGCAGTTGGATGCGGATCCAAATCTTCTTCCGAGGATTCTTCTGCTGATGCAAAAAAAAGTGATAAAAAGGTAATTACAGTTGGATGTGAAGCAACAACACCTGGCTGGATTCAGACGGATGAAAAAGGAAAACTCTCTGGTTATGACTATGATGTATGGCAGGAGATTGGAAAGAGAATCGGTTACGAGATTGACTATAAAGTTATGGAATGGGACAGCCTTTGGGTAATGTTAGCAGATAATCGTCTTGACTCTGTTGGGGAGCAGATTTCTTACAACAGCGAACGTGAAGAAAAATATAATCTCTCTGAGCCATATGCATATAATCTTTATTCATTACTCTGTGCAAAAGATAATGAAGCATTACAGTCTATGGATGACTTGAAATCGGGAATGACAATTTCTTGCGAAACAAATACGAGCGATGAGTTAATTGTAAATGCGATTAATAACCAGTATGGCATTGAATTGAAACCTACATATTATGATGGAATGTCAGTACAAGATGTAGCACTTGGAAGATGTGATCTTTGGCCGAGAGCTTACACCTCATGTGTAACTACTGTAAAAGAAGTAGATAATTTAAGAATTCTCGGTAACACAAATGTTGTAGAGTCTAATATTTATCCATTTGCTAAAACAGATAGAGGGGAGAAACTCTGCAAACTGACTTCAGATGCAATTAAAGAGATGAAAGAAGATGGAACTTTAAAAGAATTATCAGAAAAATGGTTTGATACAGATGTAACTGTTAAGCCAGAAGGTGCGGAAGATTTAAAATAATATGGAGATGGATTATGAATTGGATATTTGTAGAGAGCTGTACAAAGACAGTGCTAAAAGCTTTACCGGTGACTTTGGAATTGACAGTAATTTCATTTGTATTGTCATTACTATTGGCGGTGATTATTGCAATCGTAGATTACTTTAAAATTCCTGTACTCAGACAAATATTTGCTGTCTATGTATCATTTTTCAGAGGGACACCGTTAATCCCGCAACTATTCCTTTTATATTTCGGTATTCCTACATTTATCAAGCCGTTACGAAGTATACCAGCAATAACGATATGCGTGATCGGATTAACTTTAAATTCAGCCGCATATATGAAAGAAGTGGTTCGAGGATCACTTCTTTCTGTACCTGACGGACAAAAAGAAGCGGCACTTGCACATGGTATGACTTCTATGCAAACTATGACGCGAATTGTTCTTCCGCAAGCTGCTAGAGTTGCTGTTCCATCTTTGTTTAACAACCTTGTAGATATTGTAAAAGGAACATCTATGGCATTTACTATTGGTGTTGTTGAGATTACTGCAGCAGCTAACTTACGTGCATCAGTAACTTTTAATTATTTTGAAGCATATATGATTCTGATGATGATATACTGGGTAATCATTCTGGTATTGGAGCGTATCGAGGCTATAATTGAACAAAAATTTGATGTTATTTACAAAAAATAAGGATGGTGCCAGTAATGATAAAAATAGAGAATCTTCATAAAAACTTTGGAAAATTAGAAGTTTTAAAGGGGATTGATTTAGAAGTAAAAAAAGGTGAGATTGTTGTAATCATTGGTTCTTCTGGAACCGGAAAATCAACACTTCTCAGATGCTTGAATTATTTGGAAAAACCAGAGGAAGGAAAAATAACAATCGGAGATATTACCGTTGATGCAAAAACTTGTGATAAGAAGCAAGTGAATGAACTCAGAAAGCATTCTGCTATGATTTTTCAAAATTATAACCTTTTTTTGAATAAAAATGTTTTGCAGAATGTTATGGAGCCTTTGGTTACTGCAAAAAAAATGAATAAGAATGAAGCTGAGGAAGTTGCAAAATATTATCTAGAACAGGTAGGAATGAGTGATAAGTTAAAGCAATATCCGGCAACATTATCTGGTGGGCAGCAACAACGTGTGGCAATTGCCAGATCTCTTGCGGTACAGCCTAATGTTCTGCTGTTTGATGAACCAACATCTGCACTTGATCCAGAGTGGGTGTTGGAAGTGTTGGAAGTCATTAGGGATTTAGCAAAACAGCATTTTACAATGATTATTGTAACCCATGAGATGCAATTTGCAAAGGAAGTAGCCAGTAGGGTTATTTTTATGGAAAAAGGTGTGGTTGTAGAGGAAGGAACTCCGGAAGAAGTGTTGGAGAATCCTAAAAATTCACGTACAAGAGCATTTTTAAGATTAGAAAAAAGAAAAGAAGATTTTAAAATTGTTCATTCAATGAATTATGAAGAAATGATTCCGATGTTTATTGAGGCGGGTCTTGAAATGGAGCCAAACGAGAAACGACCATTAGGACTTTTACAATGTTACGAATTGATAGATAATAATACTGGAAGACGTATCGGTGGTGCTTCTCTGGTGTATATGTGTGATGAATATGTAATCAAGACAGTGGCAATTGAGAAAGCATATCAGGGAAAAGGTTTAGGAACTGATTTGGTAAAGACAATCATGCAAGATGCAAAAAAACGAGGGGCAACGAGAATATACTTGAATGCTAAAGTTCCAGAATTTTATAAAACACTTGGATTTACTATTGTGTCACATGATGAAGCGCCAGATATTTCAACCTGTCATTTATGCCATCGTTATCATAATGGATGTGAATCGGAGATTATGATGAAGGATTTGTAAGATGAAAGAAAGAGTAATATATAAAGAACGTAAAAATACAAATTGTGAAAAATGGGATGGCCTTTTGGAGGAGTATGGAAGAAGAGATCTTCTTCCTGTATGGGTAGCTGACATGGATTTTGAAGCACCCTCTTGTGTGCAGGTTGCACTCCAAAAGTATATTGATTTTAATGTTTATGGCTATTATCATGTACCGGATTCATTTTATGATTCAATTATTTCTTGGGAAAAAAATTATCAAGGGTATCGAGTGAAAAAAGAATGGATTCGCTTTATTCCTGGTGTAGTTCCGGCAATCTATTGGTTGATACAAATGTGGACTCAGAAAGAGGAGTCTGTTTTGATAATGCCACCGGTTTATTATCCATTTTTTAATTCTATAAAAGAAACCGGAAGACAATTAGTGGAGTGTCCGCTTTTAAAAGAGGATGAATACTACAAAATGGATTTAGAACTGTTTGAAAACAAAATACTGAAAGAGAATGTAAAAGTATTTATTCTGTGTTCACCACATAACCCTGTTGGACGTGTTTGGACGAAAAAAGAATTACAAGCAGTATTGGATATTTGTAAAAAAAACGAAGTGTATGTAATTGCCGATGAAATTCATCAAGATATCGTTATGAGCGGTTACAAAAAAGTATCAGCTGCAACATGTGGTAATTATGATGAGTATCTAATTACGCTGACATCGGCATCTAAGAGTTTTAATATAGCAGGTTTTCAGTGTGCTTATGCAATTATACCAAATGACAAAATCCGTGAAGATTATGACCAATTAGCAAAAAAACTTCATTTTACAGAGGGTAACAATTTTTCATATATTGTTACACAGGCAGTATATGAACATGGACGTCCGTGGTTAGAAGCCGTATGCAACATTGTAGAAAGTAATTACTTTTATTTAAAGAATGAATTGAAAAAAGTCATGCCAAAAGTGAAGATTGCTCCGTTAGAAGGAACGTATCTCGCATGGCTTGATATGTCTGATTATGTGGATCCAAAACGAATGAAAGAAACTATTCTGGATAAATGTCATCTAGCAGTTGATTTCGGAGAATTGTTTGGTGGTGAAAATTACAAGTCACATATCCGATTGAATCTAGCAACTTCAAGAGAGAATATTGAAGAAGTAGTAAAGAGATTGCAATTAATAACTAATTAAAAAAGTTATTTGAGTTTTGTTGTAGGTCCAAATAGATTTATGATCAATCTAGAATAATCTCATTTATACGCCCCCTGAAAAGCGGTGGCTGATGTATCCATTCAGGTTTTTGAAGGTGGAACTCTTGGAAGTGTAGGAGAATCCGGATGTGGCAAAACTACCTGCGGAAGAACTTGTGTCGTTGTATATGAGGTCGCAGATGGTGAGGTCTTATATAAAGGTAGAAATATCCATAAAATGTCAAATGCAGAGAAAAAAGAATTTACAAAGCATGTGCAGATGATTTTCCAGGATCCATATTCTTCGCTGGATTCGAGACTTAAGGTTCATGATATTATTGTAGAAGGTATGCGCATCCATAAACTGGTTGGCTCCAAGGAAGAAGAGTATAGTGGTTCAGTTGTCAAGGCAAAAATGTAAGCTTTTTTATAATGAACTGATATATGTAATTGAGTAGAGGAGCCCCCATTAAGCTACATGATCATCCAGTAAAAGGATTGGATAATAGCAGGATGCCAATAAATGCATAGGCAGAATTTCAAGCATGTAGGAAATGACGTGGCAGTTTAATGATGAAAAAGTTATGGGGAATCTATATTCTTTCATGGGAGAATCCAGGAAAGAGTATCTTCCCCATGGTGTTACGGAAAATGAATTTTTGGAGAGGCTGGATCCATTGGAGCTGGAAAAAATGCAGAAAGATATTGACTATTCCATGATCCGCAGAAAATCATTTAATGATGCCAGAGTGTTGAAAAAATCGCAGGTTATCATTGATGCTACAGAACTGGATGAAGGATACCAGAAAAAGAATGATTATTATCTGAGTCAATGTTATAACCGAGGAAAAGTAGATGAATTAGTGAAATCAGAAGTATCTGTAATAAGTACTTCTGATTTCTTATCTGGTAATTGTAGTGTGAGATGGTCTGAACTCACCTTGAGTTTCCGCAGAATGTAATTCTAAAATTAACATAGCTTCCCAAAGCACCAATCTGCTGAATTTTTGAGAAGTTGAGAATAGCAGTTTTACGAATAGAGGTACTTTAATAAACCCCACCGGAGCCGGGCTTTGGGAGAAATATACTTTTATCTATCTAAGCGGTCAGCTTAAGGCAGAGTTGGCGGTATGCCGGACGTTTTGTCCGAAACCATAGCCTGATGCCTTCTTTTGCATACGAGAGTATGCCGGAGATGCCTTTCGCTAACCGGTAATAGCTGAACTGAACTTTTTCTTTTATTGGATCTGCTTTCTGTATGATTGCAGCCTTCAGGGCATGCGTTTCTGATTTCATGGACATATGTGCCAGAAATGCCATGCATAGGGTAATATAAAAATTCAGGGCATTGATTGCAGCGAGCTTCCTCACACGGAAGTTTTCAAACTGAAACATCTGCTTTTTACAACGGAAATATTCCTCAATGCGCCATCTGGAAAAGTAAGTCAGGGCGATATTTACCACGTCTTCTTTGGATTTGATTTTCTTATTGGTTGCAAGCATCATGGGATGTTCCGTAATGCCGTAAACCAGTACGAGATAAATATCTTTCTTTGAAGCAGTGATCTGCACCTTCACATGGGAAAGACAGGCTTCGTGCTTTTGCCCCTTGTATGTCAGGGTAGTTTTGATCTTACCCTTCCTCTGATTACGAAGCTGTGTGGCAGGAACCCATTTTCCGTGGAAGAAGAGTTTTCTTTTGGCAGTAAGACGGATGACATAGTCCTGTTGCAGTTCATCAAGTTTCAGGAACATCTTGTTGTCATCGTAGCCTCTGTCCATGGCAAAGGTTGCTTTGCCAAAGAGAGCTGCACCACGTTCCATTGCAGAAAAAGTAACATCATTTATAGAGGTAAAATGTTTTTCTTTTGAAGAATGAATTTCTGAAAAAATACTGACAGGATGATTATTTTTAGTGAGAACACAGGCTTCCGTTACATGATATCCTTTTTCATAAACTGTTTTGGAAGCAGTACTTTTCGAGCCATCCCTGACAAGTCCGAGAGCTTCAAATTTGTAACCATCAGGCTTTACAACGTCGCTGTCATCGATGTGTATGACAGGCTCTTGCGGAGCCCATTTACGGATGGTAGTAAGATAAGATTTAAGTGCGGTGGAGGAAGTGCCATTGTTTAAATGCCTGGTTAGCCGTTCAACAGAATTGACCTTTTTAGTATCTTCATGAAGCTGAACCACAACATCGGTTAAAATACAGCTTCCGGAAGCAAGCATACCGTAAGTCATATCGGCAGAAAACTTTTTATCCGGCTTGGACAGGTGTTTTGAAATTTTATTTGAAAAAGTTAAAATTTCCCGTTTCATTTGATAAGTATTTGATGTAAAATTGACCATGAGGAATCCTCCTTCTTTTTGTTTAGTAGATTTTTGTTTGGTCACTTAAATTTTACATCAAAAAGAATGAAGATTCCTTATATTTTGGGCATTTTTTGAAAGTTGTTTATAGCAGAGTCTGTGAAAGCAGGGGAGTGTGGATAAAAGTACGGAAACTCAAGGAACTCACACATTGACAAAGCCGTAAAATTATGCAATAATATTTTTGATTTTAGACTATGAACATATGTAAGTACAGAAGATGTAGTGAAGCAGAGATGAAGTGTCACCGGCTGAGAGCATTTCACGCGAACCTTTTGGAAATTTCAGTATGGGAGTCTTCCGATGAAAAGCATTTGCCTGGCAGATGCGCTAAGTTGGATGTTCGTGTAGCAGATCGAATACACATAAAAGAGTGCAGAGTTATAAGGACTCTGAAATAGGGTGGTACCGCGAGTAACATCGTCCCTTGTTAATCACAAGTGGCGGTGCTTTTTTTATTTTCAATAAAAAAGCCTCCGGCAGGATGCGCACTGCGTCATATGGAAATAGGTCGCAAGCGACTGACGCAGGCGCCAGAATGTGCCAGGGCACATTCTATGTTTACGTTCAGAGTTAAGCATAAATTGAAAACTTGACGTAAAAGTGCTTGCATTTTTAAGCCAAGTTTTCAATTTATATTTAGCGGATACGCTACACTTTCAAAATATGAAATATTTTGAAAGTTAACTCTGAACAGTAGCTTAAAATAAAAAGAGACACTGAACTTAAAGTAGTAGAAAGGGGAATTAGAATGAAAGATAAAATCAACAGTATTTTATCAGAAGTGAAAACTAAGATTTCTGAAGCAGCAAATGAAAATGAACTGCAGAATGTGAAGAATGCATATGTTGGAAAACAGGGTGCGTTAAGTATGTTAATGAAGGAGATGCCAAAGCTTGACGCAGCGCTTCGCCCGGAGATGGGAAAGGTGCTCAACCAGGCTAAGAATCAGGTGACGGAGCTGATCAACTCTAAGAGAACAGAGCTGAAGCTGAAAGCTTCTGAGGTTTCACCGGACTTTGACTGTTCTGTACCGGGAATCCTGCCACCGAACGGAGGACTTCACCCGATCACACAGATGTGCTATGACCTGAACGATGCATTCCGTTCTATGGGATTTGAGATTTTCCAGGAGGATGACATCACAAGTGAGTTATATGCATTTGATAAACTGAACTTCCCTCCGAATCATCCGGCAAGAGAGAGTATGGACACATACTGGCTGGAGGGTCATGACAGTGGAAGCACAAATGAGAAGCTTTGCCTGAGACCACATTTGACAGGAGGAAGTGTCCGTTACATGCAGACACACAAACCGCCGTATCGTTTTGTATATCCGGGACGTGTATATCGTAACGAGACAACAGATTCACATCATGAGAGAGCATTTTTCCAGTATGAGGCTCTGATCGTGGATAAGGATATCAAGTTCACAGACGGAAAAGTTATGATTCAGAGCATTTTAAGTAAAGTATTCGGAAGAGACGTTCCGGTAAGAATGCGTTCCGGTTTCTTCCCATTTGTAGAGCCAGGATTTGAGATCGACATGGAGTGTCAGGTGTGCGGCGGAAAAGGCTGCAGCGTATGTAAACATGTGGGCTGGATCGAGGTTATGCCGGGTGGATCCCCACATCCAAATGTACTTCGTGCAGCAGGACTGGATCCGGATGAGTACACAGGTTTCTATGTAAATATCGGTCTGGACAGGCTGGTCATGATGCGTTACGGCGTGGATGACGTAAGATTGTTCCACAGTGGAGATTTAAGATTCCTGAGACAGTTCAGATAAGCGGAGGAGAATAAAGATGAAATTATCATTATCATGGATTAAAGATTTTGTAAATATCCCTGAAGATATGGATATGAAACAGCTTGCATATGATCTGACTATGGATACTGTTGAGGTTGAGGACGTCGAGTACCTGGCAGACCGTTTTGACCATATGGTAGTAGGTGTGATCGAGGATATCGAGCCACATCCAAATGCAGATAAGCTTCGTGTCTGCAAAGTAGACATCGGTGACGGTGAGATCAAAGACATCGTCTGCGGTGGTATCAATCTTGAAAAAGGTATGCGTGTTGCCGTATCCTGCCCGGGAGCAATTGTCCGCTGGCATGGTGAGGGAGAGCCTGTTGAGATCAAGAAGTCTAAACTTCGCGGCGTGGCTTCCTACGGAATGATCTGTGCATCTGACGAGATTGGACTGGGAGATCTCTTCCCGGCATCTCAGGAAGCAGAGATTCTTGACCTGTCCGCATTTGACGTACCGGCAGGAACAACTCTGGCAGATGCCCTTGATCTGAACGATGTTCTTCTTGAGATTGATAACAAATCAATGACAAACAGACCGGATCTGTGGGGACACTATGGTATCGCTCGCGAGATTGCAGCATTATACAATCTGCCATTAGCTGAGATCAAGCCATTTGAGACAGATGTACAGTCTGATTTTAATGTAGAGATTGCTGATCCAGACAGATGTCCAAGATATATCGGAGTAGAAATGTCTGGTGTAAATGTAAAAGAGGCACCATATCAGATGCAGAGTAGAATCTGGAAGGTTGGTATGCGTCCAATCAATGCATTGGTTGACATTACAAACTACGTCATGCTTGCAACTGGTAACCCGACACATGCATTTGACGCAGATAACATTTCTGATCACATTGTTGTAAGACATGCAGCAGAAAATGAGAAGTTACTTCTTCTGAACGACAAAGAGCTTTCTCTTTGTACAGATGACCTTGTAATTACAGATTCCGAGGGACCTGTTGCACTGGCTGGTGTTATGGGTGGAGCAAAGGATTCTATCCTGCCTAAGACAGAGCGTGTCATTCTTGAGGTCGCAAACTTTGAAGCAGCAGGAATCAGAAGAACTGCACTTCGTTATGATAACCGTACAGAAGCTTCTTCAAGATATGAAAAAGCTATCGATCCTGAGAGATGCGACCAGGCACTTGCACTTTCCATGCAGTATTTCAAAGAGCTGTATCCGGAAATGAAAGTGACAGGTTACTGTGATAAATATGTAAAGAAACTCAAGAGAGCTGAGATTGATGTAAACCTTGTATGGCTTGAGAAGAGACTTGGAAAGCATCTGACAAATGATGAGATCCAGGGCAAGCTTGAGAAACTTGGATTTGATGTACAGATCAATGGTGAGGACATGCACGTTATCGCTCCTACATGGCGTTCTACAGGTGACATTTCCATTAAAGATGATGTAATGGAAGAAGTTGCCAGAATGTATGGATATGACAATTTCGAGCCAACATCATTTACAACAACATTTGACAGTGCAATCAATCAGAAAGATCAGGATCTTGTAAGAAATATGAAAGAGTTCCTTGCAATTCGTTGTGGAATGCAGGAAATCTACACATATCCTTGGGTAAATGATGTATATCTGAATGCAATTATGCAGACGACAGAAGGAATGCTTCGTCTTTCAACACCACCGGCACCGGATCTCAGTTACCTGCGTGCTTCTCTGCTTCCGAACATTTGCGAGGCAGTTGCAAAGAATGAGCGTTACTTCAATGATTTCTCAATCTTTGAGGAAGCTCAGGTATTCCATGATGCGAACTATACTTCACCATACGACAAGTCTGAGTTACTGCCAGAGCAGCGCCGCCACATTGCCGGAGCATTTGCGAGCAGTGTGAAAGATGTGAAAGAACTCTTCCAGGAAGCAAAAGGTGTTCTGGAGTATATGCCACGTTATACACATCAGGCAGCATTTGAGTTCAGAAAAGAAGAGAAACCAGTATGGGCTGACAATGTAGTATGGCTCAACATTTATCGTGGAGATGAGAAGATTGGTGATATGGGACTTCTGGCTAAGAAGGCATCTATGGACTGCGGAATCAAGAATCTGTCCGTAATGCTCTTTGAATTAGATGTTCTGAAACTGAAACCACTCATTTCCAGAACCAATAAATTCACTCACCTTGCAGCATATCCGGAGAACGAATATGACATTTCCATGCTCTTTGACTCCAATGCAGTATGGAGTGATATGCATGAGGCAATTCTTGGCAAGAAGAAAGCCAGCGAGTTCCTTAAGAAAGCAGATTTCGTAGATGAGTACCGTGGAAAACAGATCCCACAGGGCAAGAAATCTGTGACAATCAGACTGACCATCGGATCTAATGAGAAGACACTGACTTCCCAGGAGATTGAAAATGTAGCAAATCAGGTTATGAAGAAGCTGCAGAAGAAGATGGGAGCAGAGCTGAGAACTCAGTAAATGAAATAACTTAACATAACATAATTAATCCAGCTACTAATGTCAAGATATGATTTGTTTTCTGATTTTCATACGCCACCTATTTTAGTCTGACAGTGCACTATACAGACTAAGTTAGGCGTAAGAAAATCTGGAAAATAAAATCAATTATCGTGACATCAGCAGCTGGATTTTATTATGTGCGAAGTTATTGGAAGGCGGAAGGAGAGCGGTGGATTGGTAGGAGAAAGTGTCTGGTCGGCATAGAGTGGTGGAATACGAGAGAGTATATAAATCAGGTCAGGAGCCGTAGCGCTTCTTTAAATTAACTATTGTATTTGATTCATATTTATGATATTCTAAATCCACGCAGATGGCGCTTCTTGTTATCTGCAAAAGGTATCTATTTAATTTCATTCATTTCGGAGGCTCAGAGTATCGGGTGTTATTCCAAAGTGATGAACGTGTGACAAGTGAATATAGGCTGGGAAGGGAACCTGGTGAGGCACAGGATGTTATTTGAAGATTAGCATTTCCAACTGGAATATACTATTAATATATGATAAAATATCTATAGATAATCTTTTCTCAGGCTATAGAAAGTTGTCAGAGAGGAGAGTATATGTCAAAAAGAACAGGAACTAAAGTACAAAAGAACCGTACAGATGACGAGTTTATCATGCTTCCGACCGTAGATTTTTGTTTCAAAGAACTGATGAGAAATGAAAAGGTGCGAAAAGGAATTATTGCAGCATTGTTGGGAGTAAGACCAGAAGAAATCAAGGAGACCAGACTGTTGCCGACCATACTCAGAAAAGAGTATGAAGATGATAAGTATGGAATTCTGGATGTGCGGGTTGAAATGCATGATGGCACGCAGATAGACTTTGAGATGCAGGTGGCAGAGTTCGATTTCTGGAAAAAACGGATTGTGTTTTATCTGAGCAAGATGGTCACAGATCAGATTCATAAAGGCGATGATTATGACAAAATTCAGAAATGCATCCATGTCAGTATTCTAGATTTTGTACATTTCCCGGAGGATAACAGGTGCTATCGGAAGATTACATTTTGTGATACAAAAACGGGAGAAATTTATACAGATGTCATGGAGATTCATGTGTTGGAATTGGGGAAGTTACCACCGGAAGATCAGAACGAAGAAGGAATCATAAGGTGGATGCGATTTCTCAATGCAAAGAGCCGGAAGGAGTTAAAAGAGATGGCAAAGCAGGACGAGTATTTTGGAGAAGCGTATGAAGAACTGGACAGACTCAGTGCGGACGAGAAGAAGCGTCTGGAGTATGAGACGAGATTGAAGTATAAAAGGGATAAGTATGCACAGCTCCATTATGCGACAAGGATTGGCAGAGAAGAAGGTGCAAAACAGATTAATGAATTAAATAAACGCCTGATAGAACTTGGCAGAATAGATGATTTAAAACGAGCCGTTGAGGATTCTGATTATCAGGAGCAGTTGTTAAAGGAGATGAAGATAATCGCAAGATATGATTGATTTCTGAACAAATTATATTGACAGGAAAATGATTATATGGTTTAAAATATCTTTTAAGGACATTTCAGGAAAGGTATTTTATTATGGATATAGAAAATATATCAATCCCCAGATTGTTATTTAAGATGTCACCACCAGTCATGCTGGCGCTTCTTATCCAGTCCATATATAATATTGCAGACAGCTTTTTTGTTGCAAAATATTCAATTGAAGGACTTACAGCATTATCAATTATATATCCAATTCAACTCCTTATTACAGCGCTTGCAACGGGGACTGGTGCTGGAGTTAATATTTTGATTTCGAGGCTGGATGGAAAAGGAGAGCAAGAGGAACAACATCACATAATAAAAAGTGGATTAATTATAAATTTTTTTCACTTTTTGTTGTTTGCATTAATTGGAAATGTACTGATAAGTGCTTATTTTTCTTTGTCAACGGGAAATGTTCTTGTCAAAACGCAGGGAATTCTTTACAGTAGGATTATTTTTTGTGGTTCAGTAGGATTATTTATTGAGTCTGTTTGTACTAAAATCCTTCAGGCAAGAGGGAATATGATGGTTCCAATGGTGGCTCAGGTTACAGGATCCGTTATCAATATTGTACTTGATATTGTATTAATTTTTGGCGCAGGAAAAATTCCGGCTTTGGGTATTGCTGGTGCAGGATTTGCCACAATAGTCGGACAGTGGGCAGCAATGGGAATCACATTGTTTTGTGTAGTGAAAAAATACTCTTTAAGAGGGAAAATTAAGTGGAATTTCTGCAAACAAATCTATGTAAACGGAGTTGGTTCGATTGTTACACAGTCCTTATATACATTTTATATTGTCGGATTAAATATGATTTTAAAAACTTTTACAGAAAATGCTGTGACCGTATTAGGAATATATTATAAAATACAATCCTTTTTCTTTATCCCACTTCTTGGGTTTCAGCAGGTATTATTGCCGTTGTTCAGTTACCATTATGGAAAGGGTGACAATCGTTGGAATAAAGAGATTTTAAAATGGTCTATTGGATTTTCGGTTACTATTATGTCTGTGGCAACGGAAATTTTTTTCGTGTTTCCAGAAGAACTTATACGGATATTCTCAACAGAATCTGCAATAGTGACCATCGGAAAATATGCATTGCCTGTAATTTCTGTCAGTTTCGTATTTGCAGGTTTTACAATTGTTATAACTTCTTACTTACAGGGAATTGCAATGATAAAAGCAAGTTTGTTTATTATAGTATTACGGCAGATAATCCTTTTGGTGCCGTTGGCGTGGCTGTTTCATTTTGCAGGTTTATATGCAGTATGGTGGACGTTTCCAGTTACTGAGATAGTTGCCAGTTTAACAGGAATACTATCAGTAGTGTCTATACATAAAAAAGACAGCGCAATAAATTCATAAGTAAGAAATCTTATATAAACTAGTGATTGGATAATAATGCACGGAGATAAATTGAATAACAGTGAGAAGTTGAAGTTTAATATTTTTGATTAAAAGTCTCGCAGAATGCTTTACAGGCATTTTGCGAGATTTTTTTGCATAATAGAAAAGGATGTTTTGATTTTGAAGTTAAAAAGTATCTACAGAAATAGTTGTAAAAACATAGAGCTTATCTATAAGTGAGAAGAAATATGAAAAATAGTGATTGGACAATAATATACGGGGGGGTAAAATTAAACGACAGTGAAAAGAAAGAAGTGGGGAAATGAGTGAATACAAATTAACGCTGAAAGGGATTCATCATGTTTATGGAAATAAAGCAGATGATGAGACCGAGGCAATCAAACACATTGATTTAAATGTTCGTGATGGGGAATTCCTTGCAATTGTAGGAGCAAGTGGCTGTGGGAAAAGTACACTTTTGAATATCATGTGTGGAATGATAGAACCATCAGAAGGGGAAGTGCTGATTGATGGCGATAGTATATCCAGTGGTAAGCACCGGATTGGATATATATCACAGACGGACACATTGCTTCCATGGAGGAAAATAGAATCCAATGTAGCACTAGGTTTGGAAATAGAAGGAATATCAAAAAAAGAACGTTTAGAGCAGGCAAGAAAAATGATTGCACTTAGTGGGATGGAAGGATTTGAAAAAAAATATCCACATGAATTGTCTGGAGGAATGAGAAAAAGAGCTGTTATTATCCGGGCACTAGTGCAAAATCCAGATATTATTTTCATGGATGAACCATTTGGCCCGTTGGATGTATTTACAAGGGAAACCTTGCAAAAAGAAATTTTAAAAATGTGGGGAGAACGAAAGAATACGATTATATATATTACTCATGACATAGCAGAGGCAATTACATTGGCAGACCGGATTGTGTTGTTGAGCAGAAGACCTTCTATTGTGAAGAATGAATATAAAGTAAATCTTCCACGTCCGAGAGTTATTGAAGAATGCAAGTATAATCCAGTATTTCTTGAACTGGAAAAACAAATTTGGCATGACATAAAAGATGAATTGCAGGAAGAAGTGTAGAGTAAGATGGATAAAACAAGGATTAAATCAAGTTGTTATTTAGTTGTATTATTAGTAGTTTTTGTTGTGGTATGGCAGTTAATGGCAGACAAAGGAATGATTAACCCACTGTTTTTTAGTTCTCCGGAAAAGGTATGGGCAGATATTGTGGAAATGTTTAGTACGGGTTATATTTTTCCACATATACAGATTACATTGTATGCATCTTTTGTTGGTTTGTTCTATGGAATTCTGTTGGGAACAATTGTTGCGTTGATTGTTGGGGAAAATCAGGTTCTTGCCCGTGTAATTGAACCTATTTTGGTAGGAATACATGGTTTGCCGCTTCTTGCATTGGGACCACTTTTTGTAGTGTGGTTTGGAATTGGCATAAAATCCAAAATAGTTATGGCAACGATAAGTGTGTTTTTTCTTGTATTCTTTAATATTTATGCAGGAATAAAAGATGTAGATGTTCAGTTGATTCAGACGTTGAAATTAATGCGTGCCAGTAAATTCCAGATTATGCAAAAAGTAATATTGCCATCTTGCATTCCATGGATGATGGCAAGTTTAAAAGCTGGTGTTGGAGGAGCTGTGCTTGGTGCAATCGTTGGAGAGTATCTCGGAGCAACAGCTGGACTTGGATGGGTAATTCAGATGGCAGGCGGTTATTACAATATTACCCGCGTAATTGCATGTGTAATCATACTGATGGTCATTATGTTTATACTGAATGCAATTGTTTCATGGATAGATAGAAAGGTACTTGTATGGAGACCTTCTATTGATAAATAATAATACACCTAAGGAGGAAAAAGAATGAAGAAGAGAGTGTTGGCGAGCCTTTTGGTTGCAGCTATGGCTGTTGGTATGATGGCTGGTTGCGGAAAATCTGGGGACAAACAGGAAACAACTCAGAAAACGGAGGCAAAAGAAGAAAGTAGTGGGGAACTGACCAAGATTTCTGTATGTGAACCAGTCAGAGGAATCCTTTGGGCGCCAGTATATGTTGCAAAAGCAGAAGGATATTTTGAAGAGGAAGGCTTAGATGTAGATATTACGACAGTTCAGAGTGATATGCCTACAGCACCAGTGCTGGCAGACGAAGCACAGTTTGGATTATATGGTCCTGAGATGATTTGTAAATTTGTTGCTGAAGGTCAGGATACAGAATTGTTATATACTTGTACAGATACTTATCCATACTCATTTTTCCTTGCAAAAGATGTAAAATCTGTTGCAGATTTGAAAGGAACAACTGTAAATGGAGCTGACAGTGGTTCTTCTCCAAGAGCATTTGTACGTGCAGTTGTCAATAATGCAGGATTAGATGCAGATAATGATGTGACATATGCAAACATGTCCAACAGTGCAGTTATTGCAGCACTTGAAAGTGGAGAAATCAAAGCTACTTATGCATCACCAGAGTTAAGAGCACAGTTAATTGATGCCGGATATGATGTAACTGTAGATATTTATGACAAGGATGTGCATAAGGAACTTCTGGGATCTGAATCATATGAAATGTATATTGTATTTGGTAAAAAGAGTTATGTAGAGCAAAATCCAGAAATTACACAGTCATTTATCAATGCATGCTACAAAGGAGCGCAGTATCTGGATTCTCATGATACAGATGAAATCGTTGATACTTTAAAAGAACAGTTCTCTGAAATGACAAATCTTGAGCAGGTAGTAAAAGAATGCAAGGATAACGGGTTGTGGTCACCAGATGGTTTATTTACAGATAGTGGAGTTGAGGCTATTAATAAGATGGCAATGGATTCAGGGCTTATTGATAAACCGGTTGCAAAGAGTGATTTAGTAGATGACAGCTTTGCTAAGAAAGCGGCTGGAAAGTAAAAGATTTTCAGAATAATAAGAGGGAGTCATAGCAAATATGGCTCCTTTTTTGAATTATAAGTCGTAATATAAATGTCTAGTGTATCTTTTAGTGATTATAAAAATTAGAAGAGAAATCATGGAGTTAGATTTTGTTGATAATAAGAATGAAGAGGTTGAAAAATGATGAATAAAGAGGATATGTTAAAAAAATTAGCTGATTGTGTTTGCGATATGGAGGATGAAGAAATCGTAGATGCTGTTCAGGAATATTTGGCAGCTGGATATGATCCTCAAGAAGGGCTATTAAATGGGTTAGTTGAGGGGATGCGTAGGGCAAGTGAATTATATGAAGAGGGAGAATACTTTGTACCAGAATTAATAGTATGTTCTGATGCGATGTATGCCGGAATAGGGGAAATACAAAAGGCATTACCAGAAGGTGCACAGGAAACAATTGGCAAAGTTGTTATTGGTGTTGTGGAAGGTGATACACATGATATTGGAAAAAATTTAGTGCGAATTATGCTTGAGACGGGAGGATTCGAAGTGCACGATTTAGGGAGAGATGTACCAATTTCAGCATTTGTTCAGTATGTTAAAGACCACGATGTAGATATATTATGCATGTCATCATTGATGACAACAACTATGCCGGGAATGGAACAAGTCATAATTGAACTGAAAAAAGAAGGGTTAAGAGACAAAGTTAAAGTAATGGTAGGGGGAGCCCCTGTTTCAGCTGCATTTGCAGAAAAAATAGGAGCTGATGGATATACAAGAAGTGCTATAGAAGCTGTAGCATTTGCAAAAAAACTGGTTGAAGTAAAGTAGAGGGGTGACGAATTATGATGGGAAAAAGAGAGGCTTTGCATGCTATTTTAAATGGGCAGAGAGCGGACAGAATACCGGTTATTATGAATGCATTTTCACTGCCTGTAGCAAGATACGGATATACTATGGCACAGGTCATGCAGCAGCCGGACAAGATGGTAGAGTGCATGGTAGGAACAAGACGGCAGTTGGGATATGATGGCTTGTGTCTTGGGGTGTATAGTGGAATTACAAGACAAATAGCAGGTCATTTGCCAAATAGCGAAGGAAAGATTGTTGGAGATGGGGATGATGTAATCCATTCATTTGAAGACATAAAGAAGTTAAAAGAATTTCATGTGAAGAAATGTCCATGGCTGGAAAAAATGAAATATATGATTGACAGAATGCGAGAGGAAGAACCTGATGAACCGATTTATGTAATTGTACATACTCCTTCATCTGTAGCATTTACTCTAATGGGGGCAAAGCCGGCATTTAAGGCTATGGTAAAGAATCAAGATTTATATAAAGAACTGGAACGTGTAGTAGAGGATGCAGTTGTAGAATCGTGTAACAAATTAATTGATTATGGAGTTGATTTTCTATGGTTTCCAATGCCTAATTTCGGTGGATACTGTATATCAAGAAAATCATATGAAGCATGTATATCGGAAAGTAATATTCGGGCAAATAAAAGGATAAAAGAGCATGGATCAAATATTATAATACATACATGTGGCTTGTATGATGATCGATTTGATTTAGTATTAAAAGAATCAGGAGATGCATGGCATATATCAGATACAAAAACAAAAAAAGTAAAAGAAGAATATGGAGAATATGTGGCGCTGATGGGAAATATTCCATGTTGTTCCATATTAATGGAAGGAACAGAACAAAAAGTATATGATTATGCTCTGCAGGAATGTCTGGATGGAGGTTATGATGGAAGATTTATTTTAAGTGGGGATTGTGATTTATCACCACTGACTCCCGATGAAAATATTGTAGCAGCAGTCAGAGCAGCAAAAGATGCAGAAAAAATATTGTTTTAATAATTTGACATAATACATAGTCTAGCTGCTTATTTTCAGATATGATTTATCTTCTGATTTTTTCGTACGCACCTATTTGAGTCTGACAGTGTAAACTCGCCGATAAATCGGCTCAGACAGTGCACTGTACAGAGACTAAGTCAGGTGTACGAAAATCTGGAAAATAGAATCAATTATCGTGAAAATAAGTAGCCGGATTTTATTATTTTATTATGTGCGAAGTTGCAGATTTATTTATTGCAAAACTATCACATATGTGTTATTCTAACGTCACGCAGATGGCGATTCTTGTTATCTGCAAAAGGTATCTATTTAATTTCATTCATTTCGGAGGCTCAGAGTATCGGGTGTTATTCCAAAGTGATGAACGTGTGACAAGTGAATATAGGCTGGGAAGGGAACCTGGTGAGGCACAGGATGTTATTTGAAGATTAGCATTTCCAACTGGAATATACTATTAATATATGATAAAATATCTATAGATAATCTTTTCTCAGGCTATAGAAAGTTGTCAGAGAGGAGAGTATATGTCAAAAAGAACAGGAACTAAAGTACAAAAGAACCGTACAGATGACGAGTTTATCATGCTTCCGACCGTAGATTTTTGTTTCAAAGAACTGATGAGAAATGAAAAGGTGCGAAAAGGAATTATTGCAGCATTGTTGGGAGTAAGACCAGAAGAAATCAAGGAGACCAGACTGTTGCCGACCATACTCAGAAAAGAGTATGAAGATGATAAGTATGGAATTCTGGATGTGCGGGTTGAAATGCATGATGGCACGCAGATAGACTTTGAGATGCAGGTGGCAGAGTTCGATTTCTGGAAAAAACGGATTGTGTTTTATCTGAGCAAGATGGTCACAGATCAGATTCATAAAGGCGATGATTATGACAAAATTCAGAAATGCATCCATGTCAGTATTCTAGATTTTGTACATTTCCCGGAGGATAACAGGTGCTATCGGAAGATTACATTTTGTGATACAAAAACGGGAGAAATTTATACAGATGTCATGGAGATTCATGTGTTGGAATTGGGGAAGTTACCACCGGAAGATCAGAACGAAGAAGGAATCATAAGGTGGATGCGATTTCTCAATGCAAAGAGCCGGAAGGAGTTAAAAGAGATGGCAAAGCAGGACGAGTATTTTGGAGAAGCGTATGAAGAACTGGACAGACTCAGTGCGGACGAGAAGAAGCGTCTGGAGTATGAGACGAGATTGAAGTATAAAAGGGATAAGTATGCACAGCTCCATTATGCGACGCGGATTGGAAGAGAAGAAGGCGAACGGATTGGAAGAGAAGAAGGTGAACGGATTGGAAGAGAAGAAGGTGAACGGATTGGAAAAGAAGAAGGTAAGAGTGAAATGATTCGTTCCATGTGGAAGGCAGGGGTTTCGGAAGAACAGATTGCGTCAATTGCACAGAAGACAGTGGAAGAAGTGAGAAAATTGTGTAAATAATTTTGGAACAGGAAGAACTGGCGAGCACAGTTAATATAGCCTCCGGCAGGATTGCAGAGGTGAGTATCTTGCGGTTATACAACATGAATCGAACCGCTTAGTATATACAAAAATAGTCTTGTGATTTTTACTAATGAAATATCCATACACTTTGGTGGAAGTGTATAAAAATTACACAAAAATCGGCACAACTTACTTGACAATTGTGCAATTTAGAGACTATAGTTAAATATAAACGTTCTGATTTAGAGCTATTTTCTAAAATATTTCATATTATAGAAAACTGTTAGAATTTCAGTATATTTTTTGAGAAATCATTAAAAAAGTGCGAGTTTTTTAGAGAGTTCTGTGATGATATGTGGCTTTGGTCAGACAGATAACAAGAAGGGGGCGGCTTATGAAATCTGTGATTGAAAGACTGGATGATATTGAGAACACTGCGCGCAGTATTGTGGCGAAGGCAGAAGAAGATAAGAGTCAGGTTGAGCAGGAGATTCAGGCGCAGAGAGATCAGTTTGATAAAGAACTGGATGAGAAGACACAGGCAGAACTTACCAGAATCCGGGAAGATGGAAAGCGGCAGGTCGATGAACTCCTGAAGAGTCAGCGTGAGAAGAATCACGAGGCAGTTCAGACATTGGAAAAGGAATATGAGACGGCTCATGCAGTTTATGCAGAAGGTATTTTGCGTCATATAATAGAAGTGTAATATAAGATGCCAGTGGGAGCGTGAAGCGAGGAGTAAACCACAGGTATCAGAATTTCAGACATTTCAAAAAGAAATATAGCGAGGAAGAGAACAATGGGCAATGTGATGGCATACAGCGGACTTACGACGAAGATCCGCGCAATGCAGGCAAAGCTTCTTACACAGGCTGACTATGAGACTATTTCCGGTTTTACGGATGTTGTGCAGGTGGTGGAATTTCTGAAGACGAAATCGGCCTACGCAGTCTATATGGATCAGTTGGAACTGGCGCATCTTCATCGAGGTGATATTGAGAAGATGTTGTATCAGTCTCTGTATAATGATTACACAAGAATCTTCCGGTTTGCGGGAATCGACCAGAAGAAATTTCTGAAGATTTACTGGAAGAAGTATGAAGTCAGTGTAATCAACTATTGTCTGAGAATCGTATTTAACCATTATGACAAGCCTTATGACCTGGATTATAAGAAGGAATTTTTTGATAAATACTCAAAACTTTCTATTGATAAGTTGATAACTTCCACAAATATCGACGAACTTGTGGATAACTTACGGGGCAGTGAGTATTATGAAGCATTAAAACCAATCCGGGATTCCGGGGCAGCGACATTATTTGACTACGATCAGGCACTGGAGCTTTACTATTTTACTAATTACTGGAGGCGGGGAAGAAAGGTATTCTCCGGAAAATCCAGAGAGCGTTTTTCAAGAGATGTGGGAATCAAGATGGATCTCATGAACATTCAATGGGTGTACCGTGCGAAGCAGTATTATCGTATGCTTCCGGCAGAAATTTATGCACTGACGCTTCCATATCATTTTCATTTAAGTACGGAAGAATTTAAGGCAATCGTGGAAGCACCGAATGTGGAAGAGATGAAAAAGCAGATTGAGAATACTTACTATGGAACACATGTCCACATGAAAGAGGGGCAGTCCATAGAAAAGAGTATCAAAGATATTTTACGGGATCTCTATATATCTGACAGGCAGAAGGATCCTTACTCCGATGCAACGATGCACGCATTTTTATTCTTGAAGGAGCAGGAAATCGACAAGCTGACGACAGCGTTAGAGTGTATCCGTTATGGACTGACCAGACAGGAGATATTGACATACTTGGGAGGTGAGAGCAAGTGATTGTAAAAATGAGATTCTTAAATATCAGCGGTCCGAGAGATGACATCGACCGGGTATGCGAGAAATATCTGTCAAAATATGAGATGCAGATTGAAAATGCGGTGACAGAACTTAAGACAACGGAAAATATCATGCCGTTCGTGGAAGTGAACCCGTACAGAGATCCGCTTGCAAAGGCAGAGCAGTTCGCACAGCTTCTGCCGGAGGACAGGGAAATTCGGGCAGATCTGTCAGGATCAAAGGATGATATGCTGGCGCTGATCCGGGATCTGAATCATGATTATCTGGGACTTGTGGAAGACAGAGAAAGGCTGAAGCTCAAGAAGGAAGAATTGCTTGGAAAGGAAAATGTCCTGAAACCATTTTCTGCGTTGAAAGTGGATGTTCATAAAGCATTGCAGTATCAGTACATGCAGGTACGGTTCGGACGCATTTCGCTTGACTATTACAGACGTCTTGAAAAATATCTGGCCGACAGTCTGAATGCCATATTTCTGGAGGCTGGAAAAGACAAAGGTTTTGTCTATGGCTGTTACATAGCGGCAAATGCGGATATTGCGAAAGCGGATAACACATTCCGGGCACTGCACTTTGAGAGAATTGACGTGACAGATGCTTACATCGGAACTCCTAAAGAAGCGTGTGAGAAGCTGGATCAGGATATGGAAGCAGTGCAAAAAGATATTGACGCAGATGAGGATAAGATTACAGCACTTATGAAACGTAATGCAGCCAAGCTTCTGGGAGCGAGAAAGAGACTGCAGGAGCTTGCGGACAACTTTGATATCCGTAAACTTGCAGCGAGAGTGACCAGTGAGGATGAGAGGGATGAGTTCTATATCTTATGTGGCTGGATGAGTGAAAAGGATGTAGATGCGCTTCTTGCTGAGACCCAGGATGACGATAAGGTCAGTATCATGGTCGAAGATGAGCGTGACCAGTATTTTGGCGATCCTCCGACAAAGCTTGAGAACCCGAAGGTATTTAAACCATTTGAAATGTTTATCAAGATGTACGGACTTCCGGCTCACGATGAGATGGACCCGACCATGTTCGTGGCACTGACCTATACATTTATATTCGGAGCCATGTTCGGAGATCTTGGCCAGGGCTTCTGCCTCTTTGCAATTGGCGGAATCCTGTATCTGACAAAGAAGATCAATCTGGCAGGAATTATTTCCATTGCAGGTATTTTTTCCATGTTCTTCGGATTTATGTTCGGAAGCGTATTTGGATTTGAAGATATTATTGAAGCCCGCTGGTTAAGGCCTGTATCGGCAATGACGAATCTGCCGTTTATCGGGCAGCTTAACACCGTATTCGTCGTTGCCATTGCATTTGGTATGGCACTGAATATTCTGGTGATGATCTTCAATATTATCAATTCGGCGAAAGCCCACGATAAGGAAAATATGTTATTCTCCACCAATGGTGTGGCAGGACTTGTATTTTATGGATTCCTGGTACTGACAGTAGTACTTTATATGACCGGACACAAGACTCCGGGAAATGTAATGCTTGTGATTTTCCTTGGAATTCCGGTGCTCCTCTTTGTATTTAAAGAGCCACTTGGAAATTTGGTAGAGAAACGTCATAAGAAAATGGAAGGCGGCAAGGTCATGTTCTTTGTACAGGCATTTTTTGAATTGTTCGAGACCATGTTAAGCTACTTCTCTAATACCATTTCTTATGTGCGTATCGGAGCATTTGCAGTGAGCCATGCGGCAATGATGGAAGTTGTACTGATGCTCTCCGGAGCGAGTGCGGGAAGCACGAACTGGATCATATTTGTCATCGGTAATATCATAGTCTGTGGACTGGAAGGACTGGTAGTTGGTATCCAGGTTCTGCGTCTGGAATATTACGAGATGTTCAGCCGTTTTTATAAAGGAACAGGAAGAGAATTCAAACCATTTCATAAACAGAGCGAGTAGGAGGAAGAAGTCATGACATTAACTGTAAAATTATTACTGGTGGCAGCACTGGTACTTGGAATTATCGTACCATTTGGATATTTCCTTAAGGGAGAGAGAAGTAAGAAACGTTACAAACGTGCACTTGGAGCAAATGTTGTCTTTTATTTTGGAGCATTTGCCATCGCAGCGATCATGTTATTTTCCGGAGATCCGGTATACGCTGCAGAGACAACAGCAGCCGCTTCAAATGCAACTGGATTTGGTTATATCGCAGCCGCACTGTCAACCGGTCTTTCCTGTGTCGGTGGTGGTATTGCCGTAGCAAGTGCAGCAAGTGCCGCTCTTGGAGCAATCAGCGAGGACTCCAGCGCACTTGGTAAGTCACTGATCTTCGTAGGACTGGCAGAAGGTGTGTGTCTGTATGGACTGATCATCTCCTTCATGATCCTCGGTAAATTATAAGATGAAAATGTATCTGATCAGTGATAATGTCGATACTCTGACGGGACTGAGACTGGCGGGCGTAGATGGAGTCGTTGTACATGAAAGAAACGAACTGCGTGAAGAATTAGAAAATGCCATGAATGACAAAGAAGTTGGTGTCATTCTGCTGACTGAGCGGTTCGGACGGGAGTTCCCGGATCTTATCAACGAGATTAAGTTACAGCGGACCATGCCGCTTTTGATCGAAATTCCGGACAGACACGGAACCGGACGCAAAAAAGACTTTATCACATCGTATGTGAATGAGGCTATAGGATTAAAACTATAGGAAGCAGGTGATTGTGTGACAGTAGATGAGAAGATAACAAGACTGCAGGAATCTGCAATGCAGGAGGCAAGAAGCAAAGGAAATGCGATTGTGGAACAGCATAAGAAGGCGCTTACCCATGTCTTTGAGCAACATAAAGCAGAGGCACTGATACAGGCAGACACAAGAATCAAGGCTGAAAAGACCAGCGTGAAGCAGCAGCTTGGTATGGCGAATTCAAAGGCTGCGCTGGAACTTAAGCGAGAGCTTGGAGCTGCCCAGAAGCGTTTGAAAAAGCAGCTTTTTAAAGAAGTCGAAGAAAAACTGTCTGCATATATGAAGACGGAAAAATATCAGGATCTTCTGGTAAAATATATTGAAAAAGCGGTAGCATATTCTGACCGCGGCGAGATGACGATTTATGTTAATCCGACAGACGCAGATAAGAAAGCGTATCTGGAGGAGAAGACAGGATTTACACTGAGTATCAGCAAAGAAGACTTTATCGGTGGAATCCGTGCAGTCATTCCAGAGAGAAATATTCTGGTAGATTATGCATTTAAGGGCGCGCTGGAGAGAGAATATCAGAAGTTCGCATTTGGAGGAGGTATGGGCAGTGGACGCTAAACATACTGGAAAAATATATGGAATTAACGGCCCTGTCATTTATCTGAAAGGCAGGACCGGATTTAAGATGTCCGAGATGGTCTATGTAGGAGAAGAACGTCTGGTAGGAGAGGTTATTTCTCTGGACAAGGACAGGACAACGATTCAGGTCTATGAGGAGACTTCCGGTCTGAAGCCGGGAGAGATTGTGGAGGGTACCGGAGATGCAGTATCTGTTATCCTCGCACCTGGAATTATCAATAATATTTTCGACGGAATTGAACGTCCGCTGGAAAAGATTGCGCAGGCAAGTAATGGCGCATTTATTACAAGAGGTGTCAGTGTAGATTCTCTGGATCTTGATAAATTGTGGGATACACACATGACGGTTGCAGAAGGTGACGCACTCCAGGGCGGGGCAATCATTGCAGAAGTTCCGGAGACTCATGCGATCGTGCACAAATGTATGGTTCCGCCGGATGTGGAAGGAATCGTGGTCAGTGTCGTACCTGACGGACAGTATCATATCAATGATACACTTGTTGTGATCGAGACAACAGAAGGGGAGAGAAAAGAACTCTCCATGATGCAGAAATGGCCGATCCGTGTGCCAAGGCCGGTGCATCACCGTTATTCTGCAAGAGTTCCGCTTGTGACGGGACAACGTGTCATGGACACTATGTTCCCTCTGGCGAAAGGCGGAACAGCTGCAATTCCGGGAGGATTCGGAACAGGAAAGACGATGAGCCAGCATCAGATCGCAAAATGGTCCGATGCGGACATTATTGTATATATCGGATGCGGAGAGCGCGGAAATGAGATGACACAGGTTCTGGAGGAGTTCTCAGAACTGGTGGATCCAAGAACGGGGAATCCGCTGATGGATAGAACGACTCTGATTGCCAACACATCCAACATGCCGGTAGCCGCCCGTGAGGCATCTATTTACACAGGACTTACACTGGCTGAGTATTATCGTGACATGGGATATGATGTCGCAATTATGGCGGATTCTACATCTCGTTGGGCAGAGGCTCTTCGTGAGCTGTCCGGACGTCTGGAAGAGATGCCGGCAGAGGAAGGATTTCCGGCTTATCTGGCATCCAGACTTTCTGCATTCTATGAGCGTGCCGGTATGATGCAGACATTAAATGGAGCTGTAGGTTCTGTTACAATCATTGGAGCAGTATCTCCGCAAGGAGGAGACTTCTCCGAGCCGGTCACACAGAATACGAAGCGATTTATCCGTTGCTTTTGGGGACTGGATAAGTCTCTGGCATATGCAAGACATTACCCGGCGATCCACTGGCTGACCAGTTACAGCGAGTACTTACCGGATTTAAGTGCATGGTATGCTGATAATGTATCTCCAAAGTTTGTGGACTATCGGAACCGTCTGATGAATATTCTGAACCAGGAGAACAGTCTCATGGAGATTGTAAAACTGATCGGTAGTGATGTACTTCCGGATGATCAGAAGCTGACATTGGAGATTGCCCGCGTGATTCGTCTTGGATTCCTGCAGCAGAACGCATTTCACAAAGACGATACGTGTGTATCTCTAAAGAAGCAGTTCGGTATGATGGATATTATTCTGTATCTCTATAAGAAATGCAGAGAACTGGTGGCAAGAGGTATGCCGATGTCTGTTTTGAAGGCAGAGGGTATCTTTGAGAAAGTTATCGCTATCAAATATGATGTGCCAAATGACGAGTTACAATTATTAGATATGTACAAAGTAGATATCGACCGTTTCTACGATACAGTGATTGAGAAAAATGCATAGAAGGAGGTCAAGATCATGGCAATAGAATATCTGGGACTAAGCAGCGTTGAAGGCCCTCTGGTTGTGCTGGAAGGAGTTCAGGACGCATTCTATGATGAAATCGTGGAATTTGTAGTCGATCATAAAATAAAGAAAATGGGACGTATTGTGGAACTGAATGAGGACAAAGCAATCATTCAGGTATTTGAAGGAACCGAGAATATGTCCCTGGACAATACACATACGAGATTGATGGGACGTCCGATGGAGGTTACTGTATCACCGGAAATGCTTGGAAGAACCTTTAACGGAATCGGACAGCCGGTCGATGATATGGGACCACTCATTTCCGAGGATAAACGTGATGTTAACGGACTTCCGCTTAATCCGGTCAGACGTGAGTATCCAAGAAACTATATCCAGACAGGAATTTCAGCCATTGATGGTCTGACAACACTGATCCGTGGACAAAAGCTTCCAATTTTCTCAGGAAACGGACTTCCACATGACCAGTTAGCAGCGCAGATTGTAAAACAGGCCTCTCTGGGCGGTGATTCTGATGAAGATTTCGCAATTGTGTTTGGAGCTATGGGAGTTAAGCATGACGTGGCAGATTTTTTCCGCAAGACATTTGATGAGAACGGAGTATCCGACCATGTGTGTATGTTCCTGAACCTGGCAAATGACCCTGTCGTAGAGCGTCTGATCACACCAAAGGTAGCACTGACTGTGGCAGAATATCTGGCGTTTGAGTGTAACATGCATATTCTTGTAATCCTGACAGACATGACTTCTTTTGCAGAGGCACTTCGTGAGGTATCCTCTTCAAGAGGAGAAATTCCGTCACGAAAAGGATATCCAGGTTATCTTTACAGTGAACTGGCAACAATTTATGAGCGTGCCGGAATTGTGGAAGGGGCAAATGGATCGGTGACACAGCTTCCAATCCTGACCATGCCGAATGACGACATCACGCACCCGATTCCTGACCTGACCGGATATATTACGGAAGGTCAGATCGTACTGGACCGCAATCTTTATGGACAGTCAGTTTATCCGCCAATTAATGTATTGCCGTCACTGTCACGTCTGATGAAAGACGGAATCGGAGAAGGCTATACGCGAGACGATCACCAGGCGCTGGCGAACCAGTTATTTGCTTCCTACGCAAAAGTAGGAGAGGCAAGAAACCTGGCCTCCGTTATCGGTGAAGATGAATTGTCACCACTGGATAAGAAATATCTGGAGTTCGGACGCGAATTCGAACAGCGTTATATTGGTCAAGCAACAACAGAGAACCGTACCATTCAAGAGACGCTGGATCTTGGCTGGGAACTGTTAGCGCTGCTTCCAAGAGAAGAACTGGATCGAATCGATACAAAACTCATTGATTTCTATTATCCGAAGAAGAATGAAGCGTAAAAATGATTTAGAAGTGCAGGAATCTGGAAAATATGCCAGAATTCTTGCATTATAATTGCTGTATTGCAAAAATGGGAAAGGAGGGAGTCTATGGATCCAAGAGAGTTTCCGACCAAGGGAAATCTGATGCTTGCCAAAAACTCGCTGGCACTTGCCAATCAGGGCTATGAACTGATGGACAAAAAACGAAATATACTTCTTAAAGAACTGATGGGACTTATCGATGAGGCAAAAGGCATCCAGGAAGAGATAGATTCCACATTTACCCAGGCATATGCGTGCCTGCAGCGCGCTAATATTGAGATGGGAATCAGCAGGGTACAGGAATTCGCATTCACTGTACCAATTGAAGATTCCATTCGTATACAGACCAGAAGTATTATGGGAACAGAGATTCCACATATCAAATATGATGAAAAGCAGAATGACCTGACCTACTCACTCGGAGATACAGGAGAATCGCTGGATATCGCCAGGGAGGCATTCCGAAAGGTAAAGAATCTGACCATCAAGTTGGCTGAAGTCGAGAACTCAGCATATCGTCTGGCAACGAACATCAAAAAGACACAGAAACGTGCCAATGCTCTGAAGAACATCACCATACCGATGTACACGAATCTGGTCTACAACATCAACAACGCGCTGGAAGAAAAAGAAAGAGAAGAATTCACAAGGTTAAAAGTAATAAAACGAAGACAATAATTTAATTGGGGACGTAGTAACATGCCAAAATACTACGTCCCAATCAGCGATTAAGGGTGTCCCTAACTGTAATCAGGGGTGCCCTTTTCTTAAGGAATTCTTAGAATTTTTTAACAAAGAATTCATAGTCTGGGAAAGGGTTTCGATGTATAATAAATACCATAAAGAAAAAATTTTCATATTGTATGATAGATTCTAAGATTTGCCAGAAAATGACGGGCAGATATCTTGAAGCTTCAGATACACAGGAGGAATATTTATGGCATTGCGTAAAAAGCATGAGGTTCTGGAAGAACCGCAGGATTATGAGATAGAGCGCCGGGAGACACCGAGATATAATCCGGATCCCGAAGCGGGACTTTCGGCGGCCCAGGTGGAGCAGCACCGTGAGGATGGTTGGCGCAATGTGTCAGTCGCACCACCGGCACAGACCACGAAAGAAATTATCCGGGAAAATGTCTGTACTTACTTTAACTTAATTTTTCTTGTATTGGCAATTTTGTTATGTCTTGTCGGTTCATTTCGTGATCTGACATTTCTTCCAGTCATTATTTTTAATACATTAATTGGTATTGTGCAGGAGATTCGTGCGAAAAATGTATTGGAAAAGCTGAACATGTTAAATGCACCGCATGCCAGTGTTGTGCGTGACGGGAAAAAGTCGTTAGTGGATTCAGAAGAACTGGTACTGGATGATATTGTAATATTCAAAGCGGGAAATCAGATCTGTGCCGATGCAATTGTAGTATCCGGCGAAGTGCGAGTCAATGAATCACTGTTGACTGGTGAATCTGATGAGATTACGAAAGCTCCGGGAGCGGAGCTTATGTCCGGAAGTTTTGTGGTAGCGGGAGAGTGCCATGCCCGTCTTGATAAAGTCGGAGTGGATTCTTACATTTCCAAGCTGACATTGGAAGCGAAGGCCATGAAGAAAGGCGAGCAGTCGGAAATGATCCGCTCACTGGATAAGTTGGTAAAATTTGTCGGTATTGCGTTGATTCCGATTGGTATTACGTTGTTTGTACAAGGATTTTTCTTTAATGATCAGAGCTTCCGAAACAGTATTGTTTCCATGGTGGCAGCAGTTCTTGGTATGATTCCGGAAGGATTATATCTGCTGGCAAGTGTGGCGTTGGCTGTCAGTTCTATGAGACTGGCTCATAAGAAAGTTCTGCTTCACGATATGAAGAGTATTGAGACGCTGGCTCGCGTCAATGTGCTTTGTGTGGATAAGACAGGAACGATCACTGAGAATTCTATGAGTGTCAAAGACATGATCCCGACAAAGGAATATGATGCAGAGAAGATGCCGGAGTTAAATGGTCTTCTGTCTGATTTTGTGGGAGCCATGAGCAGCGATAACAGCACCATGGAGGCGTTGAAGGATTATTTTAAAAAGAAGACGGAACAGTCTGCCTCTAAGGTTGTTCCATTTACTTCTGTGACAAAATACAGTGGAGTCATGTTCGGGGAGAAGTCTTATGTAATCGGAGCTCCGGAGTTCGTGCTCCGCGAGGATTATGATACTTACAAACCGGATATCAGCGAGTATGCAAGAAAAGGGTATCGTGTACTTGTATTTGGCTCTTATGATGCAGCATTAGATGGCGGGAAATTGACAGGAAAGGTTCTGCCGATGGCATATGTCCTTCTGGCAAATCCAATCCGTAAAGAAGCACCGGAGACATTTGCATACTTTGCAGAGCAGGGCGTGGAAGTCAAAGTTATTTCTGGTGATAATCCGCTGACTGTATCAGAGGTCGCGAAAGAAGCCGGTATTGTAAATGCAGAGGAATATGTTGATGCGACGACACTTCAGACAGATGAGGATATTGCAAATGCGATTGCAAAATATACGGTATTTGGGCGTGTGACACCGGGGCAGAAGCGTCAGTTTGTTCAAGCACTGAAAGATCAGGGAAAGACTGTTGCCATGACCGGTGACGGAGTTAACGATGTGCTGGCACTTAAGGATGCGGATTGCAGCGTAGCTATGGCATCGGGAAGTGATGCGGCATGCCAGGCGGCGCAGGTTGTGTTGTTGGAGTCCAACTTTGCATGTATGCCGTCAGTTGTATTAGAAGGAAGGCGAGTGGTCAACAACATCCAGCGATCAGCCAGCCTGTTCCTGGTAAAGAACATTTTCTCATTCCTGTTGTCCCTGTTCTCGGTTGTATTTATGATGAGCTATCCATTACAGCCGTCACAGATTTCACTGATCAGCATGTTCACCATTGGAATTCCGGGATTCTTCCTGGCATTCCAGCCGAATAAAGATGTGATCAAAGGACATTTCCTGACAAATGTGGTGTTAAAAGCTCTGCCGGCCGGCCTGACTGACGTATTGGCGGTAGCTGCCATGGCAGTCTTTGGGCAGACATTTGGACTGGGAGAGACAGACATTTCCACAGCAGGAACGATGCTCCTTGCCATTGTAGGATTTATGATTCTGTTCAAAATCTGTGAGCCATTCAACTGGCTGCGTGGCTGTGTATGGGGAGGTTCAGTTATTGGACTTTTAGGCTGTTCCATTTTCCTGCCGAAGCTGTTCGCGATTACTGGAATGTCCACAAAATGCATTATGCTGTTCGTAGTATTTTCTATTGCGACAGAGCCATTGTTCCGGTATCTGACAAAGCTTGTCAGCGGAGTAAGAAAGCTGCATATGAAGATACATAAGAAGCAGGTGGAAGAGTTTTAAGGATATAGAAAAAAAGAAATATGTCCGGATTTTCGAATACGTCCAGCGCGGTAGCTGCCAATGCTTTTGTGGCGGTATGAAGTGTATGGCGTGCCATTTTTCCATGTACATATTTCAGAAATGTCTCGTGATGTGCAAATACTTTCGGCCTTGCACCGGTATCTAACTCGCAGTATACGGTCGGGCATACATGAGATACATTTCCAATGTCACTGGATCCACTTGCTTCTTCATCACGGTCTACGAAATCTGTAACCCCCAGATCATTTAAGTTCTTACGCATCAGGGCGCGAAGTCCATCATGATATACAAGGTCATCATAAGAATTCTCGAAGTTGAAGTATTCCAGTTTTGCACCAGTCATAAGTTCTGCGCCTTTTGCACAATTAATGACTTTCTGAGTCAGTTCCTCTAAGTAAGCGCGGTCTTTTGCACGAATGTAGAATTGGCATGCTGCGTAATCAGGAATAATATTACATGCAGCACCACCGGAAGTTATGATCCCTGCTACACGGGCGTCATTTCTTGTCTGCTGGCGCATTGCATTGATTCCTGCAAACATCAGGTTTACAGCGTCCAGAGCATTGACGCCTTTTTCAGGATAAGCGGCTGCATGGGAGGCGGTACCCTGGAAGCGAAATTCAATAGAATCCATAGCCAGAGTCATAATATTCATGTTGTTTTCAGCGCCTAAGTGGAACTGAAGTGCAGCGTCGATATCATCATAACCGCCACGGTTGGCAATATCACATTTACCACCGGTTGTCTCTTCGGCAGGGGCACCGATGACAACAATCGTTCCGTTGATCTGATCCTTGAATTTTGCCAGAGTCAGGGCAGCACCGAGTGTGGAAGCGGCTATCCAGTTATGTCCGCACGCGTGGGCCACCTCGTCCTTGTTCGGACCATATCCCGGAAGCGCATCATACTCCGGAAGCACAGCAACTTTCGGACCCTCACCACAGTAAAGTTCTGCACGAAAAGCAGTATCAAGATTCAGATACGGACAAGTTACCGTAAATCCATGCTCTTTTAATTTCTCAACAAGATACTTACAGGACTTAAATTCCTCACTGCCAAGCTCCGCATGATTAAACACAAACTCACTGATTTCTTCAATCACAGCAACAAGATTATCCTCTGCAAGATAAAGTTCTTCTTTATTCATTATACAGTCTCCTTAAAAAATATTTTATATTCACATTTCTCTATCAAGACTTACAAAAGCCCTAAAAAGAAAGCTTTGCACAGCCATACTCACACGCATACTTCCGGTTTACCGCAATATAAAAGAGTGAAATAATCTTGAAACGGGTACTCTGACGCGGCCGGTACTTAGGCGGTGTTCTTTAGCGCCTTATGTACCGCTGCCAGCGGAAGGTAGCGAGAGCGTGCCTGGGAAAGATTATTTCACTCTGTGCTATTAACGGTAACTAATATCCTATCACTACCGCAGCTCCGAGTAATACGATTGAAGCAGCGAAAATGATCAGGAACAGTGGTGTTACGAATCTATACCATTTGTTAATTGGCAGTCTCATGATTCCGCACATCATAAATACGCTTGTTGGCCAGAAAATGTTAGAGAATCCGTCACCAAACTGGTAAGCCAGGACGCTGACCTGACGGCTGACACCAACCATTTCTCCGACTGGGGCAAGGATTGGCATTGTGATCAGAGCCTGTCCGACACCACTTGGGACAAAGAAGTTGATAATGTTCTGAGCAAATAACATACCCATTGCACTTGCCATACCGCGGAAATGCTGGAGCATGGTAGCGAGCCAGTATACAACGGTATCAATGATCTGTGCATTTTCCATGATAACAGCGATGCTTCGGCTGATACCAACAAGAAGTGCACCATACATCATTTCCTCACGGGAAGCACATTCGAGCGTCTCAATCTTTTCTCCGTAAAGGTAAGATTTTGTCGGATCCTTCTGGATTCTACGTGCATAGCGCCATACATACCAGATACTGATGCCCATGAATACGACAAAGCAAAGAATACGGTAACCAAGACCGGAGAACATCTTCACGTCTTCGACACGGTCAAATGTACCGGCTGGAATAATGTTAGCCAGAATTGCAGTGATGACTGTCATCATGAAAATAACGACATACGCATGTGGCATTTTAAAGCGTTTTTTATTTTCCATTGTAAATTAAAATCTTCCTCAATCATAAGTGCTAAAAAACAGTTTTCATTTTGGCACTATTCGAGGAGTGGTACAATGAATTTTTTTACACAAATATGAATTTTTTTGCAATTTCTTTACACTTTTGCCTGAGTATAATTTCTATAATGTCAGATACTTATCAGAAAGTGCATATTTAGTCTTGAGGAATATTATGATAATCCCACACAGCCTGTAAATATTCTGGTTTAGAAAGCAACAATTTTGTACCTTCTGCCATACATCTGGCTGCATAAAGCATACCTTTATGCCCAATACTCATGCCGGCCTGTTCTCTGGCTGCCCAGTGGTGAAGTGCGGTGCCGTGGCACATAGTAGCAGCGCTGATGGTGATGAGGGGAACGGTATGGCTGACCTGGGAGGCATCGGTTCCAATGGAAAGTGGAACTGGCGTGTCCTCCAGCGGATAAAGTCCTGCAAAATATTTTCCATTGTTCATAAGTCCGGCCTTTTCTGAAATGTCTTTTGCAAAATCCAGTTCTGCATCTGTATATTCAGGTGTCGGTATATGAGTCATAGCTTCATAGTAAACTTCCACTAGCGGACGGTTGACTTTCATTTCCATGCAGCTTCCAACTAATTCGATATCGACAGTTGTTCCGGTCATCATAGCTGCACCTTTTGCACATGCATCCACGCGTTTGCTTGCATCTTCCGTGCGGCTTCTTTTGGTAGAGCGGATAAAATAATTCGTCTTTGCAAAGTCAGGTACAACATTTGCCGGAATACCATTATCCATGTAAGCATAATGCATGCGGACGTCATCTGTTACATGTTCGCGGAGATAATTCACGCCAATATTCATAAGCTCGGCAGCATCTAAGGCGCTGCGACCGCTTTCCGGTGAGCGGGAGGCATGTGCGCTGACTCCGTGAAATGTATAGTTTTTAATGTCCTGCGCCTGCCAGATGTCATTGCTGACACGGTTGCGGTCGAATGGATGCCAGGTCACTGCGATGGACAGGTCATCGAACACATTCTGTTCGTCCATAATAATTTTTCCGGACATGATCTCTTCCGCCGGGCAGCCGTAAACACGAATTACAATCGGTTCACCAGAGGATTCATAATCTGCTTTCAATGCACAGGCAGCTGCGCAGACTGCTGTTCCAAGAAGATTGTGTCCGCATGCGTGTCCGATTTCCGGAAGAGCATCATATTCAGCGAGAAAACCAATGATCGGAACTTCGTTAGAAGATGAAACGTTTTTCCCGGCTGGCTGGATTTTAGTAATATCGATGTCAGGATTGGTCCAGGCCGCAGTAAATGCAGTCTCGATTCCAGCAGTATTCCATTCTATTTGAAATCCCTGTGTTTCCAGGTAATCCGCAAGACATTTTGAAGAGAGTTTTTCTTTGTAAGCTGTTTCCGGATGTTCGAAGATATAGCATGATTTCTGAATAAGTTCATCTCTGTGGTTGTCAAGCCAATTGGAGATAGTAGGGTATGTTGCGGTTGATGTCATAAGATGCCTCCTGTCGTATTTTTATAGTGGGGGAGCTTTTATCCCAATATTTTTTACAGATAACAGAACTAGTTGGTTCTGAAGTCAATTTTATACATTTTTCGTAGGATGTCAATTCCGAAGGCGTTCTTGAACGTATAATTTTCAGGGGATACAAATGGTCAGTCTTGATAGAAGTGGCTATGTCGCATATAATGATATTAGAGTCAAAAAGGTTTGAAACCATAGATTTGTGAAATAAAATAGGAGGATATATGTCAGATAGAGAAGAAAAGACCGGAAAAAATGATAACGGAAAGAAAAACAAGGGTGGTAAAAGAAATAAAATAGTAGCAATAGAAATGATTATTCTTGTACTGCTGATCATGGCAGCAGTGGCAATTTTTATTCAGAGAGATAAAAGTGTAAAAGAGGCTGCGAAGATTCATAATCAGAAGGCGAAAAAGACAGAGCAGACACCCCAAGCTGCGCAGAAAGAAAATGAGATAGAAGAAGAGACGGAGGATACGGAAGAGGAGACTGATGATAGAGACGCGTCAGTTCCTGACCGTAGTAATTTTGCAGTGCAACCGGGAGTTTCAGTCGGAACGACAGAACAGTCCGATGAGAAAATCGTGTATCTGACATTGGATGACGGACCATCAGATAATACACAGGCAGTTCTGGATATTCTGGATAAATATAATGCAAAGGCAACATTTTTTGTGACAGGTGAGATGCCGGAATACAAAGATATGATAAAGGCTGCGTATGACAAGGGACATACAATTGGAATGCATACATATTCACATGATTATGCTAAGGTTTATGCATCGGTTGATGCGTATTTTCAGGATCTGGATCAGATTGGGCAGATGGTACAGGAAGAGATCGGCTATGTACCATGTTTTATCCGTTTTCCGGGTGGATCATCAAATACTGTATCAAAGAAATATACAGCAGGAATCATGTCCACGCTTGTGCAGGAAGTACAAAACCGTGGATATCAGTATTATGACTGGAACGGAAGTTCCGGCGATGGGTCTGTGAGAACGACCGAAGAACTGGTGGCGCAGGCAACGAGCTTTGATTCTAACAACATCATTTTACTTTGTCATGATTCCCATGGAAAACAGACGACTGTGGAGGCATTGCCACAGATTATAGAACATTATCAGTCACTGGGATATACATTTAAAGCACTGGATCGTGATAGCTTCGTAGCGCATCATGGAGTGAATAACTAATTGAGACATAAATCAGTCATAAATTGTAAATAATCGTAAGTATCGTAAATATTGTAAATAAGATATTGCAAATAATCTGTGAGATAATCGGTGAGTAATCGGCGAATTGGGTGAATTGTAAATAATCGCACGAGTCAGGGGTTGGGTAATCACAACTTCTGTGCTATAATAAACGATATATGGCATCTGACACATTTCTTTGTATAATAGGAAGGTGCATTTCCTATGCATGGCGTCAGAAGAAAGTATTTTTAAGACAGTAGAAGGAGTATTTGGTATGAATTTAATTAAAATTCGCGAATTATACAAGAATCAGGAAGCATACCTGGATAAAGAAATTACCGTTGGGGGATGGGTAAGAAGTATCCGCGACTCCAAAGCATTTGGCTTTATTGTCATCAATGATGGAACATTTTTTACACCACTTCAGGTCGTATATCATGATGATATGGAGAACTTTGAGGAGATTTCCAAACTTAATGTAGGAGCAGCTGTTGTTGTAACAGGTACACTGGTTGCAACACCACAGGCAAAACAGCCATTTGAGATTCAGGCGAAGACTGTAACAGTAGAAGGCGCTTCCGCGCCAGATTATCCGCTTCAGAAGAAGCGTCACAGCTTTGAGTACCTTCGTACGATCGCACATTTAAGACCGAGAACAAACACATTCCAGGCAGTATTCCGTGTTCGTTCCCTGACGGCATACGCACTTCACAAATTTTTCCAGGAGAGAGGATTCGTGTATGTACATACACCGATCATTACAGGAAGTGATTGTGAAGGAGCCGGAGAGATGTTCCGCGTAACAACGATGGACATGGAAAATGTACCGAAGACAGAAGATGGTGCAGTAGATTATACACAGGATTTCTTCGGAAAAGAGACAAGCCTTACCGTAAGCGGACAGTTAAATGCAGAGACATATGCACAGGCATTTGGAAATGTTTATACATTTGGACCTACATTCCGCGCAGAGAACTCCAACACAACAAGACATGCGGCAGAGTTCTGGATGTTAGAGCCTGAGATGGCATTTGCAGATCTGGAGGACGACATGGACCTTGCAGAAGACATGTTAAAATATGTCATCAATTATGTGATGGAAAACGCACCGGAAGAGATGAACTTCTTCAATTCATTTGTAGACAAAGGGCTGATCGATCGACTGACCAACGTTGCAACATCTGAATTTGCACGAATCACATACACAGATGCAATTGAGATTCTAAAGAAGCACAACGATAAATTCGAGTTCAAAGTATCATGGGGAATCGATCTTCAGACAGAGCACGAGCGCTATCTGACAGAGGAAGTATACAAACGCCCAGTATTTGTAACAGATTATCCGAAAGATATCAAAGCATTCTACATGAAACAGAACCCAGATGGAAAGACCGTGGCAGCAGTCGATTGCCTCGTACCAGGAATCGGTGAGATCATCGGAGGAAGCCAGAGAGAAGACGATTACGAGAAGCTTGCAACACGCATGGAAGAACTCGGAATGAAGACAGAAGATTACGGATTCTACATGGATCTTAGAAAATACGGATCCACAAGACATGCCGGATTCGGACTTGGATTCGAGAGATGCATCATGTATCTGACAGGAATGGGCAATATCCGTGACGTAGTACCATTCCCAAGAACAGTAAATAACTGCGAGTTATAACAGAAAAATAGCCCCTGAAATTGTAGAAAATGTTTGACACAATCAGAAAGGGACAGGTTAAAGTTCAATTGGGGACGGGGTTTTTTTGAAAAAACCCCGTCCCCAATTGAAAAAGAGGAGAATTGTATGAATATTTTAGTAGTGGATGATGAGAAAGAGATTGCTGATGTTATCGAGTTATACTTGAAGAATGATCAGTATAATGTGCTGAAATTTTATACGGGTCAGGAAGCACTTGATTGTATTGCCAGTACGAAGATTGATCTTGCGATTCTGGATATCATGCTTCCGGATGTGGACGGATTCCAGATTTTGAAGCAGATTCGGGAGAAATATACATTTCCTGTGATCATGTTGACAGCGAAGACGGAGTATATGGATAAGATCACGGGTCTGACACTTGGTGCTGATGATTATATTCCAAAGCCTTTCAATCCATTGGAGCTGGTTGCCAGGGTGAAAGCACAGATTCGACGCTATACGCAGTACAATGAGGGTACGAAGGACGAGGGGGATGTGATTGATTTTGGCGGTCTGTTCCTGAACCGGCAGTCTCATGAGTGTACTTACAATGAAGTGCCGCTGACACTGACACCGATTGAGTTTGATATTCTGTGGCTGCTCTGTGAGAACCGAGGCAAGGTTATTAGTTCTGAGGAGTTATTCCACAAGGTTTGGAAGGAAGAATGCTATAAGAACAGCAACAATACGGTCATGGTTCATATCCGGCATCTGCGGGAAAAAATGAATGGACCTACCGGAAAATCTGATTTCATTAAGACTGTATGGGGAGTTGGATATAAGGTTGAAGAATAATTATCGTAAATTAAAATTCAGTATTCTCTTGCAGACGGTGCTTGTTACGGCACTGACAGTTCTGGTGGGTGGATTTTTGCTGAATTATGTGATCGATGGAATTTATAATGACAGTTTCGCCAGGAATTTTGTAAAAATAATGACGAAACTGCAAGTGAGTGAACCGACTGCACGGAGCCTGTATTGGAAATTGATAGGAGATAACAAGACATTTTTCATGGTTGTAGGCTTTTTGCTTTTGTTTGCTCTTTTTTTCTATGTGGCACTTTCGAAAATGACAAAGTATCTGGACCAGGTGGGAGAGGGAATTGAAAATATTCTGTCGGAATCTACGGAACCGATTCACCTGATCACAGAATTGAAACCGATTGAGATTCGATTAAATGAGATTAAAGCTACCCTGAAACGGCAGGAGTTGGAGTCAGTGGAAGGCGAGAAACGAAAAAATGATCTGGTGTTGTTTCTGGCGCATGATTTAAAGACACCCTTGACTTCTATTGTGGCTTACTTAAGTATGCTGGACGGATATCCAAAGATGCCGGAGGAGGAGCGAAAGAAATATATTCATATTGCTCTGGAGAAATCCAATCGTCTCGGTGAATTAATTAATGAGTTTTTTGACATTACAAGGTACAATTTGCAGAATATCGAGCTGGAGTCGGTGAAGATCAACTTGACTATGATGCTGGAGCAGATTGCAGACGAACTTTATGGCGTACTTCAGGAAAAAAAGCTTACTTGTGATGTGGATGTGGAAGAGAATCTGGAAGTTTACGGCGATCCGGACAAGCTTGCCCGTGTCTTTGACAATATTTTGAGAAATGCCATTGCATATTGTTATGAGGATACCAAAATTGAGATTCAGGCCAGAATGAAAAATAATAAAATCGAGATTACATTTACAAACAGCGGAGACCGGATTCCGGGAGATATGCTGCAGACGATTTTTGAAAAATTTTACCGGGTAGATAATTCCAGGTCGACCGGAACCGGAGGAGCAGGACTTGGTCTTGCGATTGCAAAAGAGATTGTGGAATTACATGATGGACAGATCATGGCGAAAAGTGATGATCTGCACACGCGATTTATTGTGATGCTGCCGTCGGAAAATGAACTGGAAGAAAATGAAAAGGGGAGTAAAAATGAGATTCATACACATCGCAGACATACATTTGGGGGCAGACCCGTACATTGGAAGCTCCCGAAAGGAAAAGCGGGAAAAGGAGATATGGACCAGTCTTGAACGAGTACTCGAAGTCTGTGAAAGTAAGCATGTGGAAATGCTTCTGATCGCAGGCGACTTGTTTCACAGGCAGCCGCTCAGACGGGAACTAAAAGAACTGGATTATCTTTTTTCAAAACTGACCATGACTGAGGTGGTTATCATTGCAGGAAACCATGATTATCTGAAGAGAGATTCTTATTATCGGACGTTTCAGTGGCCAAAAAATGTGCATATGATTCTGGACAGGGAGATTCAATGCGTGGAATTTCCAGCATACAGTCTGGCAATCTATGGCATGAGCTATGATACGAAACAGATTACAGAGGAATGCTATTGTGATGCATTTGCACAGCGGCGACAGCCATATGAGATTTTGCTTGCGCACGGAGGAGATGACAGCCATATTCCGATAAAGAAAGAAAATCTGCTGGGGCTTGGTTATGATTATATTGCAATGGGGCACATTCATAAACCGCAGATTATCTGTCCGGATAAAATTGCTTACGCCGGAGCGTTGGAGCCAATCGATAAAAACGATACTGGAGCGCACGGATACATTTACGGAGAGATTACGACCAAGGGATGCAGGATAAGATTCGTACCATTTGCAATGAGATCTTACATACATCAGACGATCGAAGTAAATCCTTCTATGACAGAGCATGAACTAAAAGAGACAGTTGCGAAAGTTATAGATGAAAAAGGAAAGGAAAATATTTACAAGATTATTCTGGACGGAATGCGTGACCCGGAAATTTCTTACAACGTGGACACGCTGGATCCATATGGAAATGTGATCGAGATTACAGATCAGACACGACCGGCGTATCAGTTCGATAAGTTGAAAGAAGCAAATAAGGGAAATATTCTTGGGGCATTTGTGGCAGAGCTGGAACAGTATCCTGAGAATAGTCTGGAACATCAGGTGCTTTGTGAGGGAGTGCGGGCATTGATGGAGACAAGAAGAGGCTAATATGAAAATCAAAGAGTTGAGACTTAAGAACTTTGGAAAGTTTACAAATAAAGAAATTCATTTTTCAGATGGAATGAATGTGATATATGGAGAAAATGAGTCTGGAAAGTCTACCCTTTATACGTTTATCAGAGCTATGCTTTTTGGGTTGGAACGAGGGCGTGGAAGAGCTGCGGCTCAGGATGCATTTTCCAGATATGAACCGTGGGAAAATCCGAATTATTATTGTGGGGAAATGAAATTTGAATCAGGAGATAAGGAATTTCTTCTATCCAGAAATTTTGACCGGTATGGGAAAAATGAGACGCTTGTCTGTCTGGAAGATGCAGAAGAATTGTCTGTGAAAGATGGAGATCTTCAGATGCTCATGGGTGATTTGAGTCCACAAATTTATGATGATACGATGGCTATGGCACAGATGAGGGTAAAGCCTGGAATGACGCTCTCTGAGGAATTGAAAAATTATGCATCTAATTATTATGCGACCGGAGATGGGGAACTTGATCTGGCGGCAGCTATAGATTATTTGAAAGAGCAGAAAAAAGAAAGTTTGCATGAGATGCAAAAGCAAATGGAAAAACGCCAGGATAAAAGAGAATACATTTCTCAGGAAATGTCTTATGTGTGGCGTGATATTCATAAACTGGAAGAAGAACAGGCACATCTGGAAGAAGAGATTGCGTTTAGAAAAGTGCGGGAGCGAGAATCCAGGCTGTTGCTTAAGCAGGATGAAGAAGAACCCAAACACATGATAGATGAGATACGGCCATCTAAATGGAGAGTACATCCATTGGAAATATTGGCAGCGGTACTGGCAGTGGTTCTGTGTGTATGGCTTTTGAAACGTCCGTGGAATTATCTGGTCGCAATTATTTTAGTATTGCTTTCCAGCATCTATGTGTGGAACCGGATGAAGATCAGTAAAAAAGTTGAGAAGACAGAGCCAGAAAAAATTTTGGAGGAGATTACACCTCAAGAGGAGAAGATTCCTACAGACCGTCTGAAATGGGAACTGGAGAGAAATGCGTTGGAGCTTGGAGATAAGCGGGTACGTTATTCCAATCTAAAGGAAGACCTGGAAGAGTTAGACGGAATCAGTGATGAGGAGAGAATTCTAAATGTCCAGGCGGAGGCAAGACAGCTTGCGATTGATAAAATTCAGGAACTTTCTGGAGAGATGCAGAAGAAGCTTCGGGGAAAATTAAATGACCGGGTTTCAGAGATTATGGAATTTATTACAGAAGGGAAATATACCCGATTAAATGTAGAAGAAGGATTAAATATCAGCTTACTGAGTGAAGGGCGCAAAGTAGATATTGCAAGAGTCAGCCAGGGAACAGCAGAGCAGGTATATTTTGCACTTCGAATGGCAGCATCAGAAGTACTGTTAGAAGAAGAACTTCCGGTAATTCTGGATGATACATTTGTAAGTTATGACGAGGAACGGCTGGAAAGTGTGATGGAATGGCTTGCAAAAAGTGGAAAACAGGTATTATTGTTCACCTGTCAGAAAAGAGAGATGAAGATACTTTCTGAAATGGGAGTTAAAAATTGTAATTATATAAAATTACAGTAGACAAAAAGCAGATGAATGAATGTAAAATTCTTGAACTACATTCACTTATCTGCTTTTTATATCAGCTGGGAGTCAATCCCCCAGCTGATATAGCCTCCGGCAGGGCGCACATTGTCCGGTGGACAATGGTTTTGCGCCGACCGAAACGGAGTGTAGACTTGCAGAGGTGCGCAGTAGAAGTATGTCATGCAATTGCATGACGCGCACCTCGCAGCAAGAATGCCGAGGCATTCTTAAACAGACGCAGCTGTTATAACTGACCGTGAGCTTTCTTGTATTCCTCAACGCATACCTGAATTCTCTCACTAGGATCCAGAATATCACTGATAGATCCGTCGTGGTTCAGAGTATCAATCATAAGAGCAACATATTTACTCATATCACAGTTGATATAATAAGGTCTGGAAAGAAGTTCCGGTGTCTGGTAAATCAGATTCGTTGTTAAGACTCCATCAATCAGACCACTTTCATAGGCTTCATCGAACTTATCCAGTCCATTTGTAAAGAGTCCAAATGTAGCAGCTGCAAAAATACGTTTTGCATTGCGGCTCTTTAACTGTTTTGCAACATCCAGGATGCTGTCTCCGGAAGAAATCATGTCATCCAGAATAATAACATCTTTTCCTTCTACAGAAGAACCAAGGAACTCATGAGCAACGATTGGGTTGCGTCCATTTACCACACGTGTGTAATCACGTCTCTTATAGAACATACCCATATCCAGGTTCAGAACGTTTGCCAGATATACAGCACGCTCTGTAGCACCCTCATCTGGGCTAATCGCCATCATGTGGTCACTGTCGATGATCAAGTCATCGTAGCGATCTAATAATCCTTTTACAAACTGATAAGTTGGACGCACTGTCTCGAATCCGGAAAGCGGGATTGCGTTCTGTACACGAGGATCGTGTGCATCAAATGTAATAATATTATCAACGCCCATGTGTGTCAGCTCCTGAAGTGCGAGTGCGCAGTCCAGAGACTCACGAGAGCTTCTCTTATGCTGACGGCTTTCATAGAGGAACGGCATGATAACGTTGATACGTTTTGCTTTACCACCGACAGCAGCGATAATTCTCTTTAAGTTCTGATAATGATCATCTGGTGACATATGATTTGTGTTTCCACTCATAGAATATGTCAGGCTGTAGTTGCAGACATCGACCAAAATGTAAAGATCCATACCACGGACAGACTCATCAATCACACCTTTGGCTTCCCCGGAACCAAAACGTGGTACATGAGCATTTACGAGATAAGAATCTCTCTGATATCCACTGAATACTACATCATCCATGAATTTGTGTCCATCTTCATGGCGCCATGTAGTGATGAAATGATCGACTTCCTTTCCCATCGCCTGGCAGCCATCAATTGCGATGATTCCAAGTGTTCCTGCAGGGATGTTGTCAAGATTACGTTCGTTACGGCGTAACATCTTTTGTACCTCCTAGGTTTAATAATTTTTTTTGAATTCTGATATCGTCACCGGTCAGACGGAGCATAGAATAGCTGCTGCTGATACGTGAAAAAATTCGTTCAGAATAAATTGCTTTTATATCTTCGAGCGACAGGTTCGTAGATATGATTGTCGCTTCCTTTCGCAAGATTCGCTCATTAAGTATAACAAATAATTGTGAAACCGTAAAGCTATTCGCGAGCTCTGTGCCAAGATCATCAATAATTAGCAAGTCACAGTTGCAAATATGGGAGAGCGCATCTTCATCGATCTCATCTCTTTTACCAAAAGTATTCTTAGCAAGAAAATCAAAAAGCCCTGCTGCAGAAAAATAAATAACTGAATAAGAGTGATCCATTAATTCCTTTGCAATACAGTGAGTGAGAAATGTCTTTCCAACACCAGTATCTCCATATAAAAGAATATTATGAAATTCACTGGAAAATGTATCAATAAAATGATGACAGACACGAAGTGCGGTTTCAATGGCGTCTCTTGCCGATCTTCCGGTCAGCGGATCAATATGGCTTTTGGAATAGTAGTCCAGAGAAAATGTGTGGAAATTTTCCTGCTCTAAAATTCCTTTCAAGTTCGAGCCGTTATATAGAAGCTCGATAATTGCCTTTTTCATACAGTGGCACTTGCGTGTCCCAATATATCCGGTATCCTGACAGTCTGGACAGTGATAATGCTTTTCAAGATAATCAGATGGAAATCCGTGAGACGTAAGAAGCTTCTGCTTTTCGCCAGTTAATGTCAGGAGCTTTTCATGAAATGAAGAAAGAGCATCTTCGTCTCCTTCCAGCAGTCTCTTTGCTTTTTCAACACTCAGAGAAGAAATCGTGTCATCAATTGTGCGAAGCTTTGGAATCTTCGCATAAACTTCATCAAAACGAAGACGAAGTTCATGCTCGTTATCCAGTTGTAATTGCTCATAATCGCGCATCAATTGATCGTACTGGGAATTTGATAATGCCATGGACGAAAATGCTCCTTATTATATAGTTTATTGCTGTAACAGCTTGCGCTCAAGATCGCTCATATCATAAGAACGGTTCTCGAAGTTGTTGAACTTTGTTGGTGCCGGTGTGATTTTAGCGGCACTTTTTCTTTGAAGTTCTTTTTCACGGCGTTCTTTTTCACGGGCTTCTTTTTCACGGATAAATCCGGCATCCAGAGTTTCGATATCCTGAATGTTCTTAACACTTTGCTCCAGCCATTTTTTCAGAATAGATTCAGTATAGTCAAAGCTTGGCTGATGAATTGCGTTCATAGTTCTGGCGCATGCGTTCAGGATCAGATCCAGAGAGAACCCATATTCGGAAGTCCAGCGCTTGATGTATTCCATCTCAGACGGTGCAGGAGCGCGTCCTTTAATGCCGAAAGCTCCGAGAATAGAATAGCAGTTCTTATTGTATGCCATAGAGCTTGCTTTTGCTTCAGAAACCGTCTTAATGTGGCGTTCACACCAGGAAAGAGCAACCTTCTGAATATAGTGCATGCTTGTATGACCGTTCTCTACACAGTACTCGATCAGGTATTCGATAAGATCTGCAGACATATGTAAAGTCTCGTAAAAATATGTAATAGATTCTACGTCAGAATGGGACAGCGTCTTGCCAAGGTACTGCTCTGCAACAAAAAGAAGTTCTTTGAACTCTTTACGAGAGCGGTACTGCTCAATACTGGATACATCTGTAGTTGTCGGTGCCGGCTGAATAGAAGGAGCAGCCGGTTCCGGTGCAGATGGTTCTTCTGTCATACGCGGCTGTGCCGGAATCGCCGGAGTCTCTCCGTCTACAGGCATGTCATAATCCAGTAACCCTTTCTTTTTCCAGTAGTTCAATGCACGGATCACATCTTTTTCTGTAATATCTAATAAATCTGCAATCTTTGAAATTGTCAGAGTTCCTGAAGGCTCATTCAGATGGCGCAAAAGAATAAGGTATACCTTCACGTATTCCCCGTTCGCCTCTGCCATATAATGATCGATAAATTCGTTCTCCAGTACAGTTGTATCACTCTGCACGTGGTTTGTAAGTGTTAATTTTCTCATGCCTTTTCAGGTCCTCCTCAAGTATCATTCGCTTCATTGCACAGCTATTATAGCATCGGAAGTACCATTAAAAAAGAAATTTTTGACGCAAAAATCGGGTTTTTTGTGGATAAAAATCTGTGGAAAATGTGGATAACTATCTTCCAAGAAGCGTTTCCCCAATGTTTACAACGTCTCCGGCTCCCATAGTTATCAACACATCCCCTTTTTGACAATGTGTCAGACAGAAATTTTCTATTTCTTCAAAGCTTGGGAAGTAGTATGCATCGCATCCTTTTGCCTTCAATTCATCTGCAATCTGTTTAGAAGACACTCCGAGAGTATCCGTTTCTCTTGCTGCATAAATATCAGCCAGGATCACATGATCTGTATGTGAAAGTGCCTCAACGAATTCCGGGAAGAGAGCTTTTGTACGTGTATAAGTATGAGGCTGGAAAATGCACCAGATCTCACGATGCGGATAATGGGTCGCAGCAGTCAGTGTTGCAGCAATCTCTGTCGGATGATGTGCATAGTCATCAATGATCGTCACACCATTAGTCTCGCCTTTGTATTCAAAACGACGGTCTGTACCGTGAAATTCTTTCAGTCCCTTTTTGGCAACGGAAACATTTACATCCAGAAGATCTGCAACAGCAAGTGCGGCAAGTGCGTTGGATACATTATGGTCTCCACTTACAGATAAGGAAATACGATCTACAAATTCACCGTTCTTTACCAGGTCAAAGGATGCTTCGCCGAGTTCGTCATGAGTTACATTTGCAGCATGATAAGTTGCGGAAGGATTCGTTCCGTAAGTTACGATTTTGCAGTCAAGATCTCCTGTAATCTCATCCAGACGATCAATGTCACCATTGATAACAAGTGTTCCGTCTTTTGGAAGCAGCTTTGCAAATCTGTGGAAAGAGTTGCGGATATCCTCCAGATCCTTGAAGAAGTCCAGATGATCTTCGTCAATATTCAGAATCACACTGATCTTAGGAAAGAAGCTAAGGAAACTGTTTGTATATTCGCATGCTTCCGTAACAAAAATCTCGGAATTACCGACACGGATATTTCCACCGATTGCTTTTAAGATTCCACCAACAGAAATAGTCGGATCCATCTCTCCGGCCAGAAGAATGTGTGAAATCATAGAAGTTGTTGTTGTTTTTCCGTGAGTTCCGGAAACTGCGATTGGAATATCGTAGTTTGTCATAAGCTGTCCGAGAAGTTCAGCACGTGTCAGCATCGGGAGTCCTTTTTGAACTGCAGCCTGATATTCTTCATTGTCTTTATGAATTGCAGCCGTATATACAACTACATCGATACCATCTATAATATTAGAAGCTTTCTGTCCATAGAAAATCTGTGCACCGGCTTTTTCAAGATGATCTGTCAGAGCAGATTCTTTGTTGTCAGATCCGGAAACAGTAAAGTTCTCTTCTAAAAGTACCTCGGCAAGTCCGCTCATGCTGATACCGCCGATTCCGATAAAATGTACGTGTACTGGCT
>OLRE01000226.1_pt1 | contig 68533 bp, 58 predicted proteins | sample 1672461 | NCBI WGS metagenome assembly OLRE01 (sample SAMEA3136688, study PRJEB25190) | human gut metagenome | biome: human gut; feature: human-associated habitat; material: faeces | place: Austria | collected 2013
AGATAAATAACAATTAAATTTTAGCTAAAATGAACAGATACAAACAACCTAAAACAGAATGAAAGACCGACGCATGAGAGGATAAGCAGATAATCCAAAAGGCGGTTAAATGGAGCCAAACAGAGGGAATAGTCCTGCTTGTAGGAAAACCCAAAGACGAAATATTTCCCGAAACATTTATCTACATGTTTGCCCCTAATATGGCAGACATTACAAAGCCCGTCGAAATTGTCCTTACAAAGAACCGACAATACATATTCGGATGAAAATGCGAACTTGAAGATATGGACGGAATAATCGGCACAATGACGGCTAACGAGGCACAAATTGAGGGAACGGGCGAAAAGGTGAATTTGTTCGACTACCACGTGAAAGCCGATACAATCCTATTCCAATACACCACGCCCGACGGACGGGACGAGGTAGTGAAATTCCCGTTAGCGGGATTCTGTGAAAATTATCTTCTATTATTAATCTAATTTAACTAATTTTGAGAATTAAAAATTCTCAATAGAATATGTGTAAAATTATTGCATTCTTAAATGAAAATAGTGGGGCATTGACCGCCATTTTAACTCTTGTTCTCGCTACTATCAACTATTTCCAATGGCGATTGGCCAACAACCTGCGGAAAGACGCGAACAAACCCAAGGTAATGGCGGACATAGTAGGAATCAATAATGTGGTACATTATAAAATAATAAACTACGGGACAACATCGGCTGTCAATATTAAATTTAATATAGACCCTAAATTAATCAATAGGAAACAAGTTGGAGATCCGCAAAGGACAGAATTAGAGCGTTTGGGAAAAGATACAATTTCATTGTTGCCGAATGGAATAGCATACATTTCAACTAAATGTTTATGGAATGAAATTAAAGAGGAAACAATTTCTTTCGCTTATAACTATGAAGACATTGCAGGGCGGAAATATTCGGATACTTATAAATTCCGATTGTCAAATCTTGACCTTGTTGGAGACAAAGACCACTATGAACTTGAAGATAGGCAGATGAAAAAGGATATAGCCAATAGTTTAAAGTTGATCGCACAAAAATTTACATAAAGTCTAATTCGGTGGAGTTGAATTGCATCGTATCTATAAAGGTTAAGGAGAAAGGGCCGAAAAAAATGCGGCGTTTTCCTTTGACAACGACAAGTGACAGACTAAAAACGAGGGGCTATATAATTGCCCTTTCGACATAGTTTGACACTTTTTCTATTTATCAAATAATCAACTAATTCACTCAATTTATTAACCCAACTTTGGGAAAAACGAATCACCCGAAATGTTTAAACCAATGTTTAAACCGCGCCGAGCAACAGCACGAAAAAGAGAAATTCATCGACAAAATCAACGCCCGTAACTATCTGTTAATCAACGCTGCCCTACATTTGCACCTGCAATTCGGCACCGTAGCTTAATTGAATAGAGCATCTGACTACGGATCAGAAGGTTACAGGTTTGAGTCCTGTCGGTGTCACGAAGAGGGAGCAAAGAAAGTTGCTCCCTCTATTGTTTTTTAGCGAGTTACATCACTGAAACCAAACTCTTTCGGCAATGCAGGTAGTTTTTCCGCACCTCGTTTCAAGCCTGTTTTCCCTCGGTTCTTACCGTTTATGTAAACCAAGGTGCAAACCGATTGGAAAAGAAAACCCGGGGATAACGCCATAAATAAAGTAAAAAATCATTAACTTTATCAGAAAAACATCCCCCAATGAAAGAAACGACTAAATTCGATGATTTTTCAGGCGAAAAAGCGATCTCGCTTGCGAAAACTTTTGCAAAAGACGCCTACACGAAAGAATTAGGAGTCGTCCTGAGTGTGGCCTTTAGCGATATACGCAATCTACCGGCATTGGGGTTTAACCAGGATGAGCCCATCCCCCTCAAAGAATATGTCAAGAAATGGGTTTCACGATACTTTTCAGGATACAATGGCAGGCCGTCGAAACGGCATGGCAAAAAATCCCAAACAAAACCGGATCCCGCCGTAAAATTAATTCTCCGAACCCGAAGAGAAGATATCGACGACAATTTCGCAGACACTCTTGAAAAAGGGCACTCCATCATGATGACAATCGAGGGGATGGTCGGCAATCTGCTCGAAGAATATCTGGCGACAATTTTGCACCCGTATGGCTGGTATTGCTGCTGGGGAAGCACCATAGACGCGGTCGACTTTTGCAAGGAAGACGGCTCTTTACTCCAGGTGAAGACAAGCAACAATTCGGAAAACAGTTCCAGCATCCGCGTGCGGAACGGATAAGAATATAGTTCCGAAGATTCTTCAACAAAGCCAATACGTTCAACTGGGTCGCCCTAAATGAAATAATCGGCAGGGACATATTCAACGAAGAAGATTCTGAACGAAAATTCAGGGATTTCATTACCCGGACGATCCGGGAGAATCCCGGTTGCATCTACATCCCTGAAAAGTGCCATATCGAAGCTGTTCAGATGGAATTGTGGTAACCCCCAAAAACAATCGAACCTTTCGTTCCGGATCGGTTCGATTGTTATTATAACGACTATCGCGCTCCCGGCATTTTAATAATTCATTTCTTATCCGACAATTATTTTCCACAGGAAATTTGTTTTAATGGAAAATATTCTATATCTTTGCATCGTTATTGATACAGAAGAACTATAAAAACGGATAATGACCATGAAAAAACTATTATTGACCACGATGTGCATGCTCGGCCTGGCAGCCTGCGCAAACGGCAGCAACAAGGAAAACAACACTAAAAAAGAGAATACCATGAAAACTATCGCACTGACCAAGGCGGATTTCCTGACCAAAGTCGCAAATTACGAAACGAACCCTACGGAGTGGAAGTACCTCGGCGACAAACCGGCGCTCATCGACTTCTACGCATCGTGGTGCGGCCCCTGCAAGGCACTCGCCCCGGTTCTGGAAGAGCTGGCTGCCGAGTACGGCGACAGCATCTACATCTACAAGGTGAATACCGAAGAGGAGCAGGAGCTCGCCGCCGCGTTCGGCATCCGCTCGATCCCGACGCTGCTTTTCATCCCCACCAGCGGCAAGCCCCAGATCGCACAGGGTGCCCTGCCCAAGGCGTCGCTCAAGGAGGCCATCGACAAGGTACTGCTTAACAAGTAGACAGGCATGGCACTCACCGTCGACAATCTCCGCTGCCCGCAGAACCACCGGTGCCCGCTGCTGACGATTTGCCCCGTCGGGGCGATTACGCAATCGGGATTCGGACTTCCGGTAATCGACCCGAAGAAGTGTATCGAATGCGGCAAATGCGTCGGGCACTGCGGCAAACAGGCCATACACAAACCGGCAGGCAATGGAGAAACTGTGTAAGATCCGCGAGCTGCAACGGGCCGTAAACCGGTTCGAAGCGGCACTCGAACGCTCGCACGGGATCTGCCTGAACGAAGGCATGGCCTTATGCAGCCTTTCGAAAGCCGGACGTCTCTCCTGCGGGGAGCTGGGCGAAATGCTGGGGCTTACTCCGTCGAACACCTCGAAGGTGCTCCGCTCGGTCGAAGGGAAAGGCTACGTAAACCGGGAGTTGGGCACGAACGATAAGCGGCAGATGTACTTTTCGCTGACCGAAAAGGGCCGCGTGCTTCTGGGAAGCATAAATTGTGAAGAAATCGAAACGCCCGAATTACTGAAAACACTATTCGGGGAATAAATGACGCAAACGGGGCAGCTGGTCTTTCGGGATCGGCTGCTTTTTTATACCTCCTACTGCCGATCGACATCACACAGCGCAGGCTCCATATTACAATTTTTCTCAAAAACACTTATTTATATAATATTTTAAATATTAAATATGGTTTTGCGTGATTTTTTATCATTAAAAGTGAATTTTTAATTAAAAATTCCTTAAATTTGTAAAAACAGCATAACTGCACGACCTCATGGCAAAACGGGAATTATTACTCGGAGACGAAGCCCTCGCACTGGGGGCGCTCCACGCAGGGTTGTCGGGTGTCTATGCCTATCCGGGCACGCCTTCGACCGAAATCACCGAATATATACAAGGACATCCGCTCACCGCCCAGCGGGGCATCCACTGCACATGGTCGGCCAATGAGAAGACGGCGATGGAGGAGGCGCTGGGCATGTCGTTCGCCGGAAAGCGCGCCTTGGTGTGCATGAAACATGTGGGCATGAACGTCGCCGCCGACGCCTTCGTCAACTCGGCGATGACGGGAGCCAACGGCGGACTGGTCGTCGTGGCGGCCGACGACCCCTCGATGCACTCGTCGCAGAACGAGCAGGATTCACGCTTCTACGGCAAGTTCGCACTCGTCCCGACGTTCGAGCCCTCCACGCAGCAGGAGGCCTACGAGATGGTGCAGGCCGCGTTCGATTTCTCGGAAAAATACCGCATCCCCGTACTGATGCGCCTTACGACCCGCATGGCGCACTCGCGCGCCATGGTCGAACCGCGCGAGGCACGCCCCGAGAACAGCCTCGCCTATCCCGCCCGGACGCGCCAATGGGTGCTGATGCCGGGCAATTCGCGCGTAAGATACGAGGCATTGCTCGCCGACTATGCCCGCTTCGAAGAGGAGGCGGCTGCAAGCCGCTTCAACCGTTACGCCGACGCTGAAGATAAATCGCTGGGCATCATCGCCTGCGGCATTGCCTACAACTACCTCATGGAGAACTACCCCGACGGATGCCCGCACCCGGTGCTCAAAATATCGCAATACCCGCTTCCGCAGGAACTCGTGCGCCGCATGGCGTCGGAATGCAAGGCGCTGCTCATCATCGAGGAGGGACAACCCGTCGTCGAAGAAGCCCTGCGCGGCATCCTGCCTGCGCCCGTTGAGATCCGCGGCCGCATGTCGGGCGAACTGCCCCGCACCGGGGAACTGACTCCGGACAGCGTACGCACGGCCCTGGGGCTCGCCCCGCACGCGACCCTCGCCGCCAGCGGCATCGTCGTCCCCCGTCCGCCCGCATTGTGCCAGGGTTGCGGCCACCGCGACATGTATACGGCACTGACAGAGGTCGCCGGCGAATATGAAAATGCCAAGGTATTCAGCGACATCGGCTGCTACACGCTGGGGTGGCTCTCGCCGTTCCATGCCATCGACACCTGCGTCGACATGGGCGCCTCGATCACCATGGCCAAAGGCGCAGCCGACGCCGGACAGCACCCCGCCCTGGCCGTCATCGGCGACTCTACCTTCACCCACTCGGGGATGACCGGGCTGCTGGACGCCGTGAACGAGGGGACGAACATCACGGTCGTCATTTCGGACAACCTCACCACAGGCATGACCGGAGGCCAGGATTCGGCCGGCACGGGACGCCTCGAACAGATATGCGCCGGCCTGGGCGTCGACCCCGCCCACATCCGCGTCGTAGTGCCGCTGCCCCGAACCCGCGAAGAGATGAAGGCCATGCTCCGCGAAGAGATCGCTTACGACGGCGTTTCGGTCATCATCCCCCGCCGTGAATGCATACAGACCGCCAAACGGCACAACGCAACCAAACAGAAACAATAGCGACACGCCCGTCGCGGCGACCACCCGGCGGCAAAACCCTAAAAACAGGCAAACCATGAAACGCGACATCATACTCTCGGGCGTAGGGGGACAAGGCATCCTCTCGATCGCCACCGTCATCGGCAGGGCTGCCCTCGACCAGGGGCTGCACATCAAGCAGGCCGAAGTCCACGGCATGAGCCAGCGGGGCGGCGACGTGCAGTCGAACCTGCGCATCTCGTCGGATAAAATCGCCTCCGACCTCATTCCGCGAGGTGCCGCCGACCTGATCATCTCGCTCGAACCGATGGAAGCACTCCGCTACCTGCCGTGGCTTTCGACCGGGGGCTGGGTCATCACCAACACCGCCCCGCTGGTCAACATCCCCGACTATCCCGATGCCGATACGCTCGGGCGGGAGATAGCCTCCCTGCCGCACAGCGTGGCGCTCGACGTGGATGCCATCGCCCGCCAGGCCGCATCGCCCCGTGCCGCCAACATCGTGCTGCTGGGCGCCGCAGCACCGTTCCTGGGCATCGCACCCGAAAAACTCGAAGCGGGCATACGCGCCATTTTCGCCCGCAAGGGCGACGCCATCGTCGACACGAACCTCGCGGCATTCCGCGCAGGCTACGCATACGCACAAAAACAGACCGCACAATGGGAAGGCTGCCGATAGACCGCTCCGTGCTCGACTCCGCGCTGGAGCGCATGGACATTGCGGATATCGCCCAGGCGACGATCCGCCAGTCGGGCGACATAGCCCGCATCATGGAAACGCAGACGGGGATGGAATTCCTGCACCTCGAAATGGGCGTGCCGGGGCTTCCGCCCGAAAAGGCGGGGGTCGAAGCCGAATGCCGGGCCCTGCAATCGGGCGTGGCATCGCAGTACCCCAACATGTTCGGCATCCCCGAACTCAAACAACAGACTTCGCGTTTCATCCGCGCGTTCCTCGACGTCGGGGTCGCACCGCAGGGCTGCATCCCGACGGTCGGGTCGATGCAGGGCAGTTTCACGGCTTTCCTGCTCTGCTCGCAGCTCGCGCCCGGGAAGGATACGATCCTCTTCATCGACCCCGGATTCCCCGTGCAGCGCAACCAGGTGCAGATCCTCGATATCCCCAGCGCATCGTTCGACATCTATGAATACCGCGCCGAAAAACTGGGCCCGAAGCTGGAAAGCTACCTCGCACAGGGCAACATCGCCGCCATCGTCTATTCGAACCCCAACAACCCGGCGTGGATATGCCTCACCGAGGATGAGCTGCGTACGATCGGCGAGCTGGCTACCCGATACGACGCCATCGTCATCGAAGACCTCGCCTACCTTTGCATGGACTTCCGCAAACCCCTGGGACGCCCCTTCGAAGCGCCCTACCAGGCCACCGTGGCCAGATACACGGACAACTACATCCTGATGATCTCCGGCTCGAAGATATTCAGCTACGCCGGCCAGCGCATCGCCATCGCGGCCATCTCCGACAAACTCTACCCGCGGCACTACCCCGCGCTCAAACAGCGCTACGGCATGGGGCGCCTGGGCGACGCCTATGTCCTGACGTTCCTCTATGCCGCCTCGTCGGGCACGAGCCACTCGGCGCAGCACGCCCTGGCGGCGATGTTCCGCGCTGCGGCCGACGGGCAGCTCGATTTCGTGGGCGAAACCTCGGAATACGCCCGGCGCGCCCGCCTCACCAAGGAGATCTTCCGGCGCCACGGCTTCCGCATCGTCTACGACAAAGACCAGGACGAAACCGTCAGCGACGGATTCTTCTACACCGTCGGCTACGGCGGTCTCTCCAGCGCGGAGCTGCTGAGCGAACTGCTCCTTTACGGCATCTGCGCCATATCGCTCACATCGACCGGCAGCCGCCAGCCGGGCATCCGGGTCTGCGTTTCGCAACTGAACCGCCCCGAGCAGTTCGAGCTGCTCGAAACACGCCTAACCGCCTTCGGGCAAAACCACCGATAAGCCTATGCGATTCACGACAGCCGCCGAAGCCGTAAAGCTCATCTGCCCGCACAGCAGCGTCTACATTCAGGGCAGCACCTCGATCCCCGAAGTGCTCGTCCGCGCCATGACCGACCGCGCCGCCGAGCTCACCGATGTCACGCTCTACTCCGGATTCGCCGTCGGGAGGGCAGACGCCCCCTATTGCAACCCCGAATACAAGGATACGTTCCTGGTCAACAGCCTGTTCGTGGCCAATAACATCCGCCGCTGGCTGGCCCAGGGCTACGGACAGTCGACCCCGGCCTTCCTGGGCGAAATCCCAGGGCTGTTCCGCGACGGGACGCTGCCCGTCGACGTGGCAATCCTCAACCTCTCGCGCCCCAACGAGGAGGGCTACTGCTCGTTCGGCGTCTCGGCCGACCTGGCCGTTTCGGCCGTGGAATGCGCCAGGACAGTCATCGCGCAGGTCAACACGGCCATGCCGTTCTCCTACGGCGACGCCGTGATCCACCTCTCGCGCGTCGCCGCGGCCGTCGAGGTCGACGACCCGCTGGTCGAAGTGCCCTCGGCGACCCCCACCGACATCGAACACAGGATCGGCAACCACATCGCCGAACTGATCCCCGACGGGGCGACGTTGCAGATCGGCGTGGGCGGGATCCCCAACGCCGTGCTGGCCGCGCTCACGGGCCACAAACACCTCGGGCTGCATACCGAGGCGATGACCGACGGCGTGTTGCCGCTGCTCGAAAGCGGCGTGATCGACAACTCGCTCAAACGGGTCATGCCGGGTGTAACGGTCGCCTCGCTGGCGCTGGGATCGCGCCGGCTGTACGATTACATGGACTACCGCAAAGACCTCGTGATGAAGGATGTGGCATGGACCAACGACCCGTTCCGCATCCGCGAGAACCCGCGCGTGATGGCGATCAACTCGGCCGTCGAGGTAGACCTCACGGGGCAGGTTTGCGCCGACTCGGTTGGCGAGCGCATCATTTCGGGCGTAGGCGGGCAGCACGATTTCATGTACGGAGGGGCCCTGTCGGAGGGCGGCAAAACCTTCATCGCCATCCCGTCGACTACCCCCAAGGGCGAATCGAAGATCAAGGCGCTGCTGACGCCCGGCGCAGGCGTCGTGACGACCCGCCACATGGTGCAGCACATCGTGACCGAATACGGCGTTGCGCATCTGCGCGGTCGCAACCTCGCCCAGCGGGCGCGGGCACTGATCGCCGTCGCCCACCCCTCGGTGCGCGAAGAACTGGAAAAAGCCGCCTGCGAACGCTTCGGCTACTCCTTCCTGAGGCTCAAATAGAAGCGCCCCGATCAAACGGGAAGCTTATCGGAGGCATCTACCCAGCCCCTATACCAGGCATTGCTGCCGGACAACGGGGATCTGAGATCAAATCCATGTGGCCGGGCACACTCTCTCCACCCCTCCGCAAACAAGCAGACCTGCCATATGGCAGGTCTGCTTGACACGTCGGGATGCCGCGGTTACCACCGGCACACCGGGTTATTTTGCGAACTTCATTTCGTCGAGCAACCACCCGGCGTCGGCATACTTGTCGATCACCCACATCACATAGCGGATATCCACGCACACCGTGCGCGCCAATTCGGGATGGAACCACACGTCGCCGGCCATCGACTCGCGGTTGCCGTCGAACGCAAGCCCTATAAGGTGCCCCCTGCCGTCGAGTACGGGGCTGCCCGAATTGCCTCCCGTAATGTCGTTGTCGGTCAGGAAATTGACATAGAGCGTACCACTCTCGCCCCAGCGTCCCCAGTCCCGTTTGGCGATCAGCCGCCGCATACGGTCGTCGACGCGGTATTCGTATTCGTCGGGGTTGTACTTCTCCATATAGCCCGCGATCGTCGAACGCGAATCGTAATGCACGCCGTCCGAAGGGTTCAGGGGTTGCACGTTACCGTAGGTCAGGCGCATGGTCGAGTTGGCATTGGGATACTGCGCCAGTCCTTCCGAAGCACGGAAATCGTAAAGCAGGTCGGCATAGCGGCTCTCGCTCCGCCCGACATGCGCACGGCCGCGCTTCTCGGCCTTGTCCACACCGCCCGTAAAACGCTGTACGGTGACCGATTCGGTAAGCGCCACCATGGGGTCGCGGCGTATCTCGGCCACCGACCGGTTCTTCGAGAAATAGGCATCGTAACGCACGGGGTCGCTGCAAAACGAAGCATCGAACGCCGCACGCGCCATGCGGTCGGCATCGCCTCCCGCCTGGTCGTACATCGCCTGTAACTGCACGCCCCACATCTCGCGCGGCACGTTGGCCGTGAAGTTCACCACCATCCGCGCCAACAGGTCGCGGTCGGTCGCGGCATCGTAGTTACGGCGCAGGCGGCCGCTCCCGGCCACGACGCTTCGGGCATCCTTCGAATCCACGATCAGCGAGTCCTGCTTCAGCCGTTCGAGTTTGCCAAGGTACGACGACACGCGGTTGGCCACGAGCAGCGCCTCGCTGGGGCCGAGCCATGCCTCGCGGAAATAATTGAGGTTGCGCTCGGCGCCCTGCCGCGCCTTATAACCGCGCGCGAGCTCTTCGAGCAACGTCCCGTCCTCGGCCTTGCGGGCCGAATCGGCCTCGATCCAACGCTGCAGGCGTTCCTCCTCGGCCTCCCGGATCGCCACGACGTCGAAACGGCGCAGGCATTTGTTCTCCCACTTGGCGTAGTCGGCGTAGTTGCTCAGGCCGAAATAGGCATCCGAATACTCCATGCGCACCCGCGGATCGCGCTCCATATGGCGTTTGAGAATATCCATCCGGTCATGGCGGTTGGCCACGACGATCGGGTTCCGGACACGCTGCTTCTCGGCCACGGCGAACGACGACGCATAGCGGTTCGTACGCCCCGGGAATCCGATCACCATTGCGAAGTCGCCGTCATGCACGCCGCCCGTGGCGACCTGCAACACGCGGCGGGGTTTGAGCGGCACATTGTCGGCGGAATAGGCCGCAGGGCGCCCCTCCCGGTCGGCATAAACGCGGTAAAGCGCGAAATCGCCCTTGTGCTGGGGCCAGCCCCAGTTGTCGTAATCGCCGCCGAAGGCACCGATCGACGCAGGCGGCGTACCGACCAGCCGCACATCCTTGTAGATGTCGTAGTAGAACATCAGGTACATTTTACCGCCCCACATCGAGTAGCACGACACCTCGCACTCCGTTTCCCGGCCGTAACGTCCTTCCAGCTCGGCATAGAGGCGGCGCGGGGCCATCATGCCCCATTTCCCGGCGGCTTTCATCTCCTCCTTTAGCGCATTGGCCTCGTCGGTCACGTCGACCACCTTGCGCACGAACCACACGGTCTTGCCGGGGACGGGAATCTCCTCATCGCGCGTGCGTGCCCAGAATCCCGTTTCGAGCAGGTTGCACTCGGGCGTCGACAGGGCGCAGATGTCGCTGTAAGCCACATGGTGGTTGGTAATCATCAGCCCCTGGTCGGAGATCATGCTGCCCGTTCCCATGCCGCCGTCGACAGCCACCACGGCATCGGCCAGCGCCGCCGATTTCTCGTTGTAAATCTCCTTATCCTTGATTTTCAGTCCCCGGGCCTTCATCTGCGGATAAATCTCCGCCAGCCGGTGCATCAGCCACATGCCCTCGTCGGCCCTCGCAGGCTGCATACAGAGCAGCACAACGGCCAGACAGGCTATCCATCTTCTCATATCTTTCATCCTTATAAAAGGGAGGGCACCGTCGCCGACGCCCTCCCGGTAAGTTTACGGTTATTCTTCGACGGTCTTGCCCTCGGTTGTGAATTTCAGCCGCGGGTCGGCCTCCTTGAAGGTGCCGTCAGCCATGCGCAGCGTCCATTTTTCGGCCTGGAAAACCTCGTTCCAAAGCTTCGCGTCGTCCCACATCGACTTCACATAGCGGATGCGCATCACGGGCTTCATATCCCGCAGGACGAAATCCACGGACACGATGCCGTCCGTACACGAAAGGAAGCTCTTGAAATAAGGGAATGCATTGCGGATCGGCATCTTCTCGATGCCGGGGAATACCATCTCGTAGACCGCCTTGGGGAACTGCTCGTCGTCCCCCCATTTCTCCTGGTTGGCAACGAACCTGCCCGCGAGCTTCTCCACATCGCGGAACATGATCTGCGCAAACTCCTCGCGCGAAACCTGTCCGGCGACCGCATAGCTTTTAAGCACCGTATGCATCGGGATCACCTTCTCGCCCTCCTTGGCCGGGATGATCAGCTCCTTGGCGTCGATCGCCTCCCCGAACATCTTTTCGGTAATACCGGCGGCCGGATCGACGTAGACCGTCACATCCACCGGACAGGCGAATTCCGACGTGAAGCCGTAGACTCCCTCGATCTTCTGGAGCACCATGCCGAAATAGATCATGTCCATCCGGTCGTGGAGCCCTTCGACGCCGAGCTTCACCACGTCGAGCACCGGCACCTGCTCGCCTGGCATGGCATATTTGCGCAGCGTCGGGGCAAAGATCGCAGCCTGTATCTTCAGCGTATCGGTGGCAGCCGGGTCGTAAAGCACCTCGACGCCATGGCGGCGTACGAAGGTCTTGACGCCGTATACGCCCTGCACGGCCTGCATCTTGGCCGAAAAAGCCTTCGACGAACCGAAGCACTTGATCGTCTGCAAGCCCTCCATCTCGAACGTTTGCAGGTTCTCGACCTTCTCGTAGTCGCCCCATTTTTCGTCGATCGTCGGCAGTTCCATGGTGGAACCCAGCCATATGGCCAGGAAGAAGAGCACCACGGCCAGCAACCCGGGCACCCAGCGCAGCGAACGGCGGCCGTTGACCTGCAAGGCATCCTTGGCACATGCACCGATGCAGTTGCCGCACAACGTACAATCGACATGCTTCACCTTCACATAGTCATGGATCGGAAGCTGGTAAGGACATTTCTTTTCGCACAGTCCGCAATTATTGCAGGTGTTCAAATCCCGCCTGATGTACATCAGGGGGAAGGTGCAACTGCGCATCTTGGCGATCTCGACGATATAGGCGGCAAGACATGCGCCGCCGATCGTCCAGACCCACGCGTTCGCAACGCCCAGCGCACCGAGCGCCCAGCCGCCGAGGGCGGCGATCACGAACAGCAGCGTGAATTTGAAAATGTTGCTGACAGCTCCCAGCGGACAGATGTATTTGCACCAGAACATCTTTACCACGAAGCCGCCCAAGAGCAGCAGCGTAAGGCTCGTGAGCGACATCCAAAGCACGATTTCGCCCTTGAAACCCGTAGCCACGGCATAGAACGGGTCGAGTTTCTTGCAGAACAGCTCGCTCGACGAGAGCGTGAAATAGAGGATCGTGAAGAGCAGCACGTACTTCACCACGCGCAGCAGCTTGTCGACAACGCTCCCCGAAGGGACATCGACCTGCAGGTGCAGTTTTTTCCCGGCACGCCCCATCCACTCGCCGACGGTGCCCAGCGGACAGAGGTATCCGCAGAAAAGTTTGCTGAAGAGAATCACTCCCACGGCGAGCACGAGGCCCATCATGATCTGGAGCATCGACATCGAACAGGCCAGCGAATTGTTCACCAGATAGGTACCGAAGGCCTGCAACCCGCCGAAAGGACAATATGCCTCGACATCGACGGGTTTGTCGCTGAATTTGGCCCAAAGCACCGTGCCGACAATGGCAGCCAGTACGCCCCATTGCAGCAGGTGCTTCAAATAATTAGGTTTACGTTTCATTTATTGTTGTTTGTGTTATGTGTGTTCGTGTGTGCCGGGGGAGGGTCACTCCTTGTCCTTGATACAGCGAACCGGGGCAGCGCCATAACCACCCTGGTAAGCGATTGTCATGCGATTGTAACTCTTGTTGTAAGTTATCATACCGGCATAATACTGGATGTTCTTGATGCCGCTTCCCGGATCGTCGGCCGTATTGTAAGTAACCTTGTAGCCGGTCGAGCTGGGGAAATATCCCATGCCGAACGCCGAAGCGTCGGCAGCCGACGTCGTGGCCATATAGGCCGGGGTCGCCGTGGCGCTCGTCGCATTGATATAGCCGCAGCCCGCAATATTGAAACCGTCCTTGTTGAGCGCGGCAATCGAACCGCCGCCCTGCGTCTTTTCGAAATAGGGCGATGTCGGGTCGGACAGGCTGCCGCTGCCGACACCCGCCAGCTTGAGCCACTCGTCCCTCGTCGGGATATGCCACCCGTCGGGGCAGATGCCCTGCGCACCCGCGTATTGGTCGAAATTGGTGCCCGTCATCTCGCCGGTCATTCCCAGCATCACGGGATAGCTGTACAGCAGGCCCGCGGTCTCGGCCAACGACGGGTCGGCGGCTTTCGAGAGGTTGCAGGGGTACCACACCCCGTTGCCGTCCTTCGGATCGCTCGATATGGTTTTGCCTTCGGGAACATAGCGCAGGTTCTCGGCCATCCACGTGCGGCCGTCCTTGAGCGTGACGATCTTGTACTTCACGCCGCCCCACTCGACGGTCGGGGTCTCCACTTCGCCGTCGCCGTCCGGCAGCAGGTCGTCTCCGTCGACCCAGCCCGCGATCGGGCCGCTGAATTTCACCTGAATGTCAGCCGGCTGCACGTTGCAGTCCATGCGGCGGTTCTCACCCGACTTGAGGTCGGTCGTGCCGAGCGTCTGCGTACGCATCTTACCATCGGCCGTGGTGACCGTAACCTTGAGCTGCACACCGTTCTGCGGCACCAGCAGCGCGTAGTAAACTTTCTCGGCAGTGGCCGTATTGGCGGTCACGTCGGATGCCTCGGCACCCGCCTTGGCCGTAAAATCACCCGTGGCCGGATCGAGCACCCCGGTGCCGACAGCACCCTTGATGACGATGTCCCGGATGTCGAAACCCGATTCGTTCGTCACGCTGATGACGATCCGCGACATTTTGTGCTTGAAGGTCATCTGCGTGGACGACAGCGTGGGCTTGACCCCCGTCTTCACGGCCACGATCAGGTCGGAAGCCGTGTAGTTCGCACCGCTCTGATCCGCCTTTACCGAAAACTCCGCAGGCGCCGCGGCACCGGCCTGGTAGGGATAATAGGCGAAGAGCGTCGAGGTGGCGTTGACATCTTCGTACCAGAGGAAACCCTCGGTCTTGAAATCCGTACCGTCGAACGACATCTCTTTGTTCGCCACGAACGCCGAACCGTCCGCCGTCATCGTGATCGTGAGGCCGACCTTGTCGTTCAGCTCGAAATCGGTGTCCGTCGCCCGCGTGCCGGACGACATGCTTGCCGGCGTCAGCGCAGGATTGGCGATCGTCGGGGTGATGCGCACCTGCTTGTCGCCCGTCCCGGTGCTTTCCTCCTTCGAGCAGGCGGTGAAAACCATCGCCGCGACTGCCGTCAATGTCAAAATCCTTTTCATAATCCTATCCTTTAAATTAAAAATTATATCCTACACTCAGCGTCGCCGCGACCCGGTTGGGCTGCGCGACGTATTCCAGACCGAAGCCGTGTTCGTAACGCGCGAATACGTCGATATAGAACCGTTTGATATTGCGCCGCAGCCCGAGCGCCGTCCCCAGCCGTTTGGCCGTGAGGTATTCGTTTTCGTAATCGTAATAAGCGGTCAGCTGTCCGGGATACTCGCCCGGCTGCACGCCGGGGGTCTCGAACCGCTTTTCGCGCTCCGTGAAACCGCCCAGGCGATAATCCGCCGCAAGGGTCAGCTCCCAGAGGCCGAACGTGCGAATCAGCGAGGCATATATCTTGGTAAAGTGGAGCTTCTGCCCCTTGACATAGGGGTACATCAGCGTCGATTCGCGGTTGAGCTGCGAATAACCGACCCCGGCGCGCAAATCCGTATGCGGTGCCACGAACTCGTATTCGCCTCCCAGGTCAAGTCCCTTGCGCCCGAAAGTTGGCGTCGAACCGTGTATAGTGATGATCTGCACGCCGTTGATGGTCTCGGTGGTGATGATGTTCTCGTCGGTGCCGAGCGTCTGCCAGTCGAGGTTCACACGCACGAAATGCCTGCGCAGTGCCGTCCCCAGCGACAGGGCGGCATTGGCCGTCACCTGGTGCGTTTCGAACAGGTGCCAGATAATCCGGCTCTCGCCCGTCTCGCCCTGCCTGTTGCGGTAGGCGACGTCGGCATAGAACGGCCCGTATTGCAGTTGGACACCCGCCCCCTGCGTATTCTCCCGGACGGGGAATCCCGAAACGCCGTTGGTCGAGAGGTGTATGTCGGTGCTCCCCCACTTCTCCAGCGACCCGTAGAGCAGTCCCCTGTCGAAGAATGCCTCGTACAGGTCGGCACCGGGGCCCACGCCTTCCGCGTCGACCTTCTCGCTGTTCGTACCCACGATATAGACCGCCCCAACGGCAAAGCGTCCCGCATGGTACATCACGCCGGGCGAAAATTCGAAATCCAGCCGTGTATTCTTGTGGCGCAGGTCTTTGCGCTTGGCATAGTTGCGGGCTTCGAACTCCACGCGCAGGCCACCCGTCCACCGGTTGCCCAGCACGGCCGATACGCCGCCCGTGAACGTGTAATCCTCGCGCACCTTGCGCCCCGGCGTAAATTCGAGGATGTCCACCGGGTAATACCCCGGCTCGGTGAACATCGAGCCGCACATGTTGCGGCCGTCGAAATAGTCGTAGCCGAAACCGCCCGAGAACGAGACCTTCTTCAGGTGGCGCACCGACTCGGTTTTCGCCCCGGCATTCCAACTGTCGTCCGACGCGGAATGGCCCGCAAGCCCACCGTTCTCCTTGGTGAAATAGATCTCGGCATAAGAACGGCTCAGGGAGTCCTGCCGGATACCCGCAGCGTTCAGGCCGCCGTTCCAGGGATTGCGGCGGAAGATATGGTCGAAACGCTCCTGTGCCGCGGCAGCAGAGACGGCAACCAGCATCAGTATCGTTAAAATCCGTCTCATAGGCTAATCACGCAAAGATTGTGTCTCACGCTCATAAAAATCGTTCGACGAGTTATTGGTATCCACGTACCTTTCGAAGCCGGCAGCAGCCGTGGCCTCTTCATCCAGCTTCCGGTGCAGGGTATGCCCCTGCGCCTTGGCCGAGAAACCGATATACCCGGCATCCACATCGGTGTGCAGGCGTTTGTTCTTGGTCGCCTCGGTCATGTTGCATACCTCGACGCCGTCCACGATCCAGTCGTTGTCCCACGGTATCTTCGAATAGGTGATGCTGCCGTTCTGAACCGTCGACTGAAGGTCGTCGGCCAGGTAGGCATCCATATCGAACTCCTCGGGCGCCCGGAAGAGGATCATGGCGGGCGAATTCTGCGAAATCACATAGACAACGGCCGAATTCGTCCCGGTCTTTTTCAGCACCTTCATGTAATGCGCCTGGTCGATCTGGTCGCCCGGAACAGGCGTGGGGTGCAACTTGTTGCCGGGATAGTGCACCATATCGTAGAGCACGAAATAACCCTTGCGGTTGAGGTTCACCGACTGGGAATAGGTCTGCGTATGGTCGACGCCGTAGTAGGCCACCACGGCATCCTCGCCGGGTTCCAGCGGAAAATCCGTCCCCGATCCCGGGAACATCCAGATACAATCGGGGATGGCGGCGTAATCGCGGAAAACGATATTGCCCGAAGGGTCGGTGCTCGTCCACGGATTGTTGGCGTTCGAGTTGTAGGGGGCGACCATCGCCAGGCACAGGCCGTCGAGGTAATAGGTTTCGAAACTGTTGTGCAGGACGATATATTTGTCGTCGGCATAAGTCCCCGTCGCCGGCGGATCCTGCATGCAGCCGCCCGAGTAGATCTCCTTGATGAGGATCGTACCCGGCTTGGAAAATTTCAGCGCCACGTCGACGTCCTTGTCCCCGCCGACAAGGTCGACCTGCTCGATCGTACCGTTGAAAACCGCCGAATCGTCGGGCAGGTCGAGCACCGAGAGCCGGTAATGCCCGGCAGCGACGCGGAACCCGGCGTGGCCCTGCGCATCGGTCAGGGCGGTATAGACATTGCCCGTATTGCGGTCGGAGAGTTTCACCGCGACGCCTTCGCGCAGATAGCCGGCGTATCCCTCGGGATACACGGCCGTCACACGGAGTTCGCGCAGCGCACCGTCGTAAGGGTTCCTGTCGAACGACGTGCAACCGGCCACCAGCAGACAGGACAATATGCAAAATATCTTTCTCATCGTTTTCAGAATTTAAGGCGTACCGTAAGTCCGTAATAGAAATCGGGTGTGAAGACCGCCTTGACACCCGTGGCGTACGACGCGACGAAGGGCCGCGAATTGGTGAAGTTGTTGGCGTAGAACGAGACGGAGACATGGTCGCCGATCTCCTTCGTGATGCTCAGGTTAGCCGAAAAATAGGGGTCGTAACCGTCGCCGTTGAAAGAGTAGGCGTTGCCCGAACGCAACAGCAGGGAGGAGAAGGCCGGGTCGTTCTTCTCGGCATCGGTAAAGGGATGACGGTTGCCGTCGAGGTCGATGTAGGCCACAGGCCAGATCGCCGTATAGCTGTCGCCGTCGTAGATGCTCCCGCCGGTGGGGTTACGGTCTTCGTCGACGTTGAAGGCATACTCGCGTCCCTTGTACTCCGAAAGGTTCTGCGAGCGCTTCACGAGCGAGGCTTCGAGCCGCAGCGAGATGACCATGCGGATCGAGGGCACGTGCGTCGTGGCCGTGAGATTCATATCCAGCGCATGCAGCTTCCGGCCGTTGTAGGTGACGTTGGAGCTGCCCCCGTTATCGAGATAAACCCCCACATAGGGGTAGAACTCGCCGCCGGTCGAGGTCGAGGGATAGTAACATGCCTCACCCTCGTTGACGTATTTGGTATAGCCGTAAGCCCCATCGAGCCGCAGCTGCGTGCGGATGGGGTTGATCTGCGGGAACTCCACGACGAACTCCAGCCCCATGCGATCCACGAGCGAACCGTTGTTCTGGTAGGTATTCTTGACGAACGTCCGCTTGGTGGAAGTGGTCTGCATGGCGATCCAGCCGGCCGAAGGGTTGTCCTTGTCGCGGACGAAGATTTCGCCTGTCTGGCTGTCGACGCGGAATGCCGGGTTCGCCGGCATCGTGTAGGCCGTCCCGTCGGGCAGCGTGGACGGCACGCCCATCATGTTATAGGAGAACGGCTCGAAGGAGGCGCTCAGCTTGTAGGGATATTTCGTGCGATTGAAATAGCCGACCAGCGAGACCGAGGTGCCCCCGATACGCAGGTCGACGCCGACCTCTGAATTGCGGTTGCGCTGCCACTTCAGGTTGTCGTTGTAGAGTATCTGGTAAGGCTGCGTGTGATAAACATAGGCGCTCTGCCCCGAGCCATAGGTGGTTGCGAACACGGGCGTATCGCGGTATTCGGGCAGCGGATAAAGCACGTTGAACGACGGCAGCTTCTCGGTGATGCCCCAGCCTCCGCGGACAGTCAGATGGTCGTTGATGCGGAATTTCAGATTGAAGCGTGGCGAGAGGCTCGACGTATTCTCGTATTGCGTATTCTTGATAAAGGTCTTTTCGGCACGCAGGCCCGCCATCAGTTGCAGCGTGGTCGCCCCCAGCGGCACAGTCAGCGTCTCCTCCACGTAGGCCGCGAGGTTATGCATATAGGGGATGTCCGTATACGGACGGGGGCGGTAACCGTTAGGCGCGAGGGAGGGAGTCGCATAGTACTCCCCGTCCCCGACATTACCGTTGGCCCGCCACGAAGCGCCGACCTTGGCATTGCTGTGCACGTCGCCCCAGCTGCGCACCCACGTGGCCTTGAGGTTGGCCGCATAGTCGAGCTGCTTGGAATCGACGTATTTGGTCGAATAATAGACCGGAGGGAGCATCTCGGCGATGTAATACCCTTCCTGTTCGGCATGGACGGCCGGAAGGGAGGTCGAATTGAGGTTATAGGTGCGCTTGCGTGCAAGGTTGTCGGTATAGTTGAGCGACGCGTCGAAGTCCAGGCTCGTGATCTACGACCTGTTCAGCAGCCATTTGAGCGAGGTGTTGGCACGCAGCACATTGTCACGCACCTTCTCCCACTCGCCTTTCTGGGCATCGGGGTCGTCCTCGGTATTCATACCGCCGATATTGGCCGTTACGCCGAAATTGAAACGCAGAACCTTGGCGAAGGTATTCTGGTAGTTGAGCGCCAGCCCCGTGCGGGAATAGGAGGTGTAGGGCGACGTGGGGTTCTTCGTGGCCCGCGTATACTCGACGTTGCTGTTCAGCACCCCGTGGTTCCGCCCCAGGTCGAAGCCCTTCGAGGCGGCGATCTGTTTGGTGCGCGGATTGGTGGAGAGCGTCACCGTATAGGGCGTCTTGCCCTTGCGGGTCGAGATTTTCACCACACCCGACGAAATGTCGCCGTATTCGGCCGAAGGTACTCCGGTCACCACCTCGACCGACTCGATGTTGGTCGCCGACAGGTTGCGTGTGCTGGCACCCGTCGGGTCGCCCAGCGAAGCATTGGTGGAAAGGCGTACGCCGTCGACCTCGACGGCCGTACCGAACGCCGCATTGCCGGCCGTGCTCCCGCCGCTGCGCAGCGAAAAGACATTGTCCTTCATCAGGTCGGGATTAACCGTTTTGCCACCCGGCAGCAGTGCCGAGATGTCCGACGCATTGACCATTTGCAGGTGGTCGATGGCATTGCCGCCGATCGTACGCGACGTAGCCATGGCGTTGGGCGCCTCCTTGGCCGTCACCACGACGCTCTCCAGTTTCAGGTTATCCTCGGGGGCATAAAGCCTGACCGGCCCCATCCCCGTACGCACGTCGACCTCGGCTTCGGTGGTAACGAACCCCAGGCAGGAAACGACAAAACGCGTTTCCCCGGCCGGGACTCCCTTCACCGTGAAGTTTCCGTCGGCATCGGCCACGGCCCACAATCCGGACTGCGGCAATTCGACGACTGCTTGTCCGATCGGCTTGCCGGTATCCTTTACAAGCACCCGTCCCGTAACGTCGAGACGCTGCGCCGACACGACAGCCGGGACAATCGTGCATAAAAACAGTAGTAAAAGTTTCCTCATATGCTTGACCTAACGCAACAAATATAACGAAAAAGCATTACCCATAAACCGTTTATGTTATTTTTTTAACATATAACGTAATTTTTGCCTGCAAAAATAGCGATTCGGGCCTCAGGCGGCAATCGCCATTTATGGGGATTTTCACCGGCCACCCTACCGGGATATGCGCATAAAACGGGGTTTTCCCACCTTTATATTATATAGGTCGGAAAGATTAATATATGATTTTTAGTACTCTGTATTGCATAGTATGTATTTTTTGCTTACATTTGCCGATATTATAACCACATTTATTGGTGTTTGGTAATTTTTTATTGATTTTCGATAAAAATAAATTGTTTTTCAAGATTATATTATTACCTTTGTCCCAAGCGCCTCACACACCGCTTACAGATTGTAACCCTCAACATCGCAAACCGCTTTATAACGGCAGACTGAATATGATAAAGCTGGAAAACATCAACAAGACCTATAATAATGGGTCACCCCTGCACGTGCTCAAAGGCATCGACCTCGATGTAGAAAAGGGCGAACTGGTCTCGATCATGGGCGCCTCGGGTTCGGGAAAATCCACCCTGCTGAACATCCTCGGGATTCTCGACGACTACGACAGCGGCAGTTACTACCTGGCCGGACGGCTGATCAAGAACCTCAGCGAAACGCAGGCCGCCGCTGCGCGCAACAACATGATCGGCTATATTTTCCAGTCCTTCAACCTGATCAATTACAAGAACGCCGTCGAAAACGTCGCCCTGCCGCTCTACTACCAGGGCGTCTCGCGCCGCAAACGCAACGCCCTGGCACTCGAATACCTCGACATGCTGGGGCTCAGGGAGTGGGCCGACCACATGCCCAACGAAATGTCCGGCGGCCAGAAACAGCGCGTGGCCATCGCCCGGGCGCTTATCAACAAGCCCCAGATCATCCTTGCCGACGAACCCACGGGCGCACTGGACAGCGCCACCTCGCAGGAAGTGATGAACCTGCTGCGCAGCGTGAACGTTGATATGGGCATGACCATCATCTGCGTCACGCACGAACAGTCGATCGCCGACCAGACGGACAAGATCATCCGTCTTACGGACGGCGTCATCAGCAGTATCACCGAAACCGGACTCGGAAAGCGATGAGGGAACTGCTGCTGGAGATCTGGACATCGGTGCGCCGCAACAAGCTGCGCACGTTCCTCACGGGCTTCTCGGTCGCGTGGGGCATTTTCATGCTCGTCATCCTGCTGGGCTCGGGCAACGGGCTCAAGAACGGCGTAACCTCCAATTTCGGCAACTACGCCACCAACTCGATCGACCTCTACGGCGGCCGTACTTCGAAGCCCTACATGGGCTACCAGAAGGGGCGCCGCATCCGCCTGTGGAACAGCGACCTCGAAATCCTCGCCCGGGAATTCCCCGAGGTAGACGAAGTGGCTGCCAACTCGTGGTTCGACAACCATACGGCAACCTACGGGAACGAATACACCAAGGTCTGGCTGCGCGGCTCGCTGCCCAAGATCGAACAGATCGAGGGCGTGGAGATCGTAAAGGGGCGCTTCGTCAACGACGCAGACATCCGCGAATACCGCAAGTCGCTGGTCATCGACCAGGCCATGCAGTCCCTGCTATTCAAGGGCGCCGATCCGCTGGGGGCAAGGATCAAGCTCGACAGCACGGTATTCACCGTGGTCGGCGTCTACAAGGGCGACGCCCAGCGCAGCAGTTCGTCGTGTTACATCCCGCTGACCACCGGACAGCTGCTCTACAACGCCAACAGCCCCGAAGTAAACAATGCCATCATCACCATCAAGGGCGTCCACACCACCGAGGCGATGAAGGAGTTCGAAAAGCGCGTCATCCGGCGCCTTTCCGCCGAACACCACTTCGCCCCCGACGACGAAAGCGCCATCTGGCTCGACAATACGATGGAAACCTACAAGAATTTCATGATGGTTTTCGCAGGCATCAACATCTTCGTCTGGATCATCGGCCTGGGGACGCTGCTGGCCGGCATCGTCGGCGTAAGCAACATCATGCTCGTGACGGTCACGGAGCGCACCTCCGAATTCGGCATACGCAAGGCGCTGGGCGCCAAGCCCGTGTCGATCATCAGGCTGATCCTTACCGAGTCGGTGATGATAACCGCCGTATTCGGTTACCTGGGTATGGTATTCGGCGTGGCGATGATGGAAGGGGTCAACTACATGCTCAACCAGACGCCGCAGACGGGCGGCGGCCATGCGCCGTCGATCTTCCTCAACCCGACGCTCGATCTGGGCGTTGCGGTCAGCGCGACGGTCGTGCTGGTCATCGCCGGCCTGATCGCAGGCTACGTCCCAGCCTACCGGGCCGCACAACTCAAGACAATCGACGCCCTGCGTTATAACAAGTAGAAGCCATGGGATTTTTCGATACAGACCGCTGGAACGAGATATGGCAGACGATCTCCCGCAACCGCAAGCGCAGCATCATGACGGCACTGGGCGTCTTCTGGGGCATCTTCATGCTTACCGTACTGCTGGGTGCCGGCATGGGGCTGGGACGTCTGTTCCGGGCACAGCTGGGCGACATGTCGACCAACACGCTGCTCATACAGCCTTCGCAGACCTCTCTCCCCTACAAGGGCATGCCCAAGAACCGCTGGTGGCGCATGAACAACGACGACGTGGAAAACGTCCGGGGGCTCAAGGAGGTGCAGTACGCCTCGGGCGTCTACTGGGGCGGGGAGATCCATTGCAGCTACAACGAACGCAAGGGCGACTATTCGCTGATGGGCTACATGCCCGACTACCAGCAGATCAACCCACAGAAGATCATCTACGGCCGCTTCATCAACGACGTCGACATGGCGCAGAAGCGCAAGGTCTGCGTCATCGGCACCCAGATACAGAAAGACCTGTTTCCGGGAATGGAAGACCCGACCGGCAAGGTCATCAAAGTCAACAACAGCTATTTCACCATTATCGGCGTCATGCGGCGCCAGAGCACGGCCATGTCGTTCAGCAACGTCGAACGCACGGTCGTAGCCCCGATCTCGCTCGCGCAGCAGATGTACGGCGGGGGCAACTCGATCCACATGCTGGCCATCGCCGGCCGGGAGGACACCCCGAGCAAAGAGGTCGAAACCGCCTGCAAGTCGGTGATCTTCGCCAAGCACCTGATCTCGCCGGACGACGAGAAAGCCGCCTGGTGCATGGCCACGGCCGAAATGTTCGACAAGGTGATGAGCCTCTTCTGGGGCATCGGGTTCCTGACATGGATCGTGGGCCTGGGGACACTGCTGGCCGGCATCGTCGGCGTGAGCAACATCATGCTGGTGCTGGTCAAGGAGCGCACGCAGGAGATCGGCATACGCCGCGCCCTGGGCGCGCCGCCCACGGCCATCATCTCGCAGATACTCTCCGAAAGTTTCATCCTCACCTTCATCGCCGGGGTGGTCGGCCTCACGGCCGCGGTCGGGGTGCTGTCGGTCGCCGACTCGATCTATTATCAGGCGGTGACCGTGGCCCAGGAGGGGGCCGAAATCTCGTGGCAGATCTCGTTCGGGACAGGCATGCTGGCGCTTTTCATCCTCGTCGCGGGCAGCCTGCTGGCGGGCGTCATCCCCGCCTACCGGGCCCTGAGCATCAAGGCTGTAGATGCAATACGTGAAGAATAACTATCAAATTCAATAGATTACGGCTATGAAAAAATTTCTGAAAATCTTTCTGGGTGTGCTCTTTGCGGCGCTGTTGCTCGGAACGTTCGTGTTCCTGTGGCAGAAGACCCGTCCGGTAAAGGTAGTCTACACGATCGTACAACCCAAACTCGACACGCTCAAACAATTCGTGGTCGCCACCGGCAAGGTCGAACCCCGCGACGAGGTGCTGATCAAGCCCCAGATTTCGGGTATCGTTTCCAACGTCTACAAGGAGGCCGGGCAGATGGTGCGCAAGGGCGAGGTGATCGCCACGGTGAAGGTCGTCCCGGAGATGGGACAGCTTTCGAGCGCCGAATCGCGCGTCTCGGTAGCCGAAATATCGCTGGCGCAGACCCGCCGCGAATTCGGCCGCACGGAAGCGCTGCACGACAAGGGCGTCGTCTCGGACGAGGAGTTCGAACAGGGGCGCACCGACCTCCAGAAAGCCGAAGAGGAACTGCAGAACGCCAAGGAGAACCTGGAGATCGTCAAAAACGGCATCACCAGCCGCTACAAGGAGCTCAGCAACACGCAGATCCGATCGACGATCGACGGTATGATCCTCGACGTGCCGATCAAGGTCGGAAACTCGGTGATCCAGGCCAACACGTTCAACGACGGTACGACCATCGCCTCCGTAGCCGACATGTCGAACATGCTCTTCCGGGGCAACGTCGACGAAACTGACGTCGGCAAACTGCACGAGGGCATGCCCGTGAAGCTGACGATCGGCGCCCTGCAGAACGTCGAGCTGGACGCTACCCTGGAATACGTTTCGCCCAAGGCGACCGAGGATAACGGCGTCATCATGTTCGAAGTGAAGGCCGCCGTGAAGATTCCCGCCGACGTCTTCGTGCGCGCCGGGTACAGCGCCAACGCCAGCATCGTGATCGAAAGCCGCGAAGGCGTGCTGACGCTTCCCGAGAGCACCGTCGAATTCGAGGGCGAAAAAACGTATGTCTACCTGCTCACGAGCGCCGAGGACGCCGCAGAGCAGACCTTCGACAAACGCGAAGTCAAGATCGGCCTTTCGGACGGCATCAACATCGAGCTTACCGAGGGCGTGACCGCCGACGACAAAGTCCGCGGCGCGAAGGAAGACAAGAAGAAATAACCCCAAATGCACCGCAGCATGAAAACCAGCACCCTATTCGCCGCTCTCTGTACAGCTGCCGCCGCTCTCTGCGCAATGTCCGCGGAGGCCCAGACCGCACCAGCTGCACCTCAAGCCGCCGCAGCACCGGCACCCGGCACGCCCTGGTCGCTCGACGACTGCATCGGGTATGCCCTGACCAACAATATCGACGTGCAGCAACGCGCCCTGCAGGTCGAACAGAACGAGGTGGAACTCTCGACGGCCAAATACAGCCGCCTGCCCGACCTGAACGCCTCGATCGGAGGCGACGCATCGTTCGGCCGCGTACTCTCGAGCGACAATACTTATAAGGACAACAACCAGACCTCGGGATCGCTCAACATCTCGACCAGCATCCCCGTATTCCAGGGCATGCGCATCAACCGCCAGGTCAAAGGCGGCAAGCTCGACCTCGCCGCAGCCATGCAGGATCTGGAACGTGCCCGCGAAGATTTGTCGATCAACGTCATGACACTCTACCTGGAGGTACTTTACAACAAGGAACTCGCCGACGTGGCCGAACGCCAGCTCGCCCTGAGCACCCTGCAGGCCACGCAGAGCCGCGAACTGGTCGCCGCCGGCAAACAGCCGGAATCGGCCCGGTACGAAAGCGAGGCGCTTCAGGCCAAAGACCAGCTGAGCCTGACCCAGGCCCGCAACGACCTGCAACTGGCACTGCTCAACCTGAGCCAGGCCCTCAACCGCGAGAGCGCCGCAGGGTTCGACGTCGTGATTCCGGAGCTCGACAGCGTGACGCTCGCCTCGCTGCATCGGCTCGGCACGGCAGACGAGGTCTACAACTATGCGGCGGAAAACCGTCCCCATATCAAGGCGGAGCGGCTGCGGCTCGAAAGTTCGGAGAATTCAGTCCTCATTGCCAAATCGGCACTCTATCCCTCCATCTCGCTTTCAGGCGGCTACGGCACGGGGGTGTACAGCGCCGACAGCGATAAGTTCTGGGCCCAGATGCGCCACAACAGCCGCGAATACGTCGGGCTGTCGATGAACATCCCGATCTTCAACCGCCGCGCCTCGCGCAACAATATCCGCTCGGCACAGCTTTCGGCCCGCAGCCAGCGGCTCGCACTGACCGAAGCCGAGCTGGCGCTGCGCAAGGAGATCGAACAGGCGTGGTACAACGCCGACGCGGCGTACAGCAAATACCGTTCGGCCGGCGTAGCCCTCGCCTCGGCGAAGGTGGCATTCGCCTACGAACAGCGGAAGGCGGAATCGGGACGTTCGACCATTTTCGATTTCAACGATGCCAAAACCCGCATGGAAAAAGCCGAGTCGGAACTCGTGCAGGCAAAATACGAATTCGTATTCCGTTCGAAAATACTGGATTTTTACCGCGGAAGACCGCTGAAACTGTGATCCGGAGAGGTGAACACATCGTACACAATAAACAAATCAGGGCGGCCGTTATCGACCGCCCTGATGCTGTCCGGAATAACCAATCCCTAAAGTTTTCCGGCAACGGCCGGGTAAGATTTTCAGACTCCCACCCGGCACAGAAGCCCTTTTGCGTCACTAATTACCCCCTCCATCCCCTGTGTGAAGTAGGGTAGTGCAAAGATATGTAAATTATCCTGAACTGCATACCTCGGGGCCTGTTTTGTCATAACATGGGGCTGAAATGATTTACCTTGCCGGCCGAAAATGTTGCACACAGGCACAATGAGCCCACAAAAGGTTCTGCAAAAAAGCGGCTATCTGAAAAATTTGCCCTACTTTTGCAGCAAATTCTCAAACGGAAAGGATGGAATGGCTTAAAAGTTTATTCGTCGAACACTCGGCCCTGCAGGCCGTCGTGGTTATTTCGCTCATTTCGACGATCGGGATCGCCCTCGGCCGGATACGCATCTTCGGCATCTCGCTGGGCGTGGCATTCATCTTTTTCGCCGGTATCCTGGCCGGGCATTTCGGGCTGTCGATCGACCCGGCGATGCTGAACTATGCCGAGAGCTTCGGGCTCATCATCTTCGTATACGCCCTCGGCCTGCAGGTCGGCCCCGGTTTCTTCAACTCGCTGCGCGCCGACGGGCTGCGCCTGATGTCGCCGGCTCTGGCCGTAGTATTGCTCGGCACGGGGCTGGCCGTGGCAATGAGCTATACGCTGCATGTCTCGATGCCCGACATGTCGGGCATCCTGTGCGGCGCCACGACCAACACCCCGGCACTCGGTGCCGCGCAGCAGGCGCTGCAACAGATGGGTGTCGACTCCAGCGGCGCCGCCCTGAGCTGCGCCGTGACTTATCCGCTGGGTGTAGTGGGCGTCATCCTGGCCATCGTCTTCATCCGCAAACTCTTCGTCCGCCCCGCCGACATGCCGGAGCCGGACGCCGAACACCGGAAAAACGTCTTCATCGCCAGCTACCACCTGACCAACCCGGCCGTCTTCGGCAAAAGCGTCCACGAGATCGCTGCGCAGAGCCACCACCACTTCGTCATTTCGCGGGTCTGGCGCGAAGGGCAGGTTTCGATTCCCACCTCCGACAAGACGTTGCAGAAGGACGACGTCATCCTCGTGATCACCACCCCGGGCGAGGCCGACGCACTGCGCCTGATCTTCGGGGAACAGGAACAGAAGGACTGGAATACGGAGAACATCGACTGGAACGCCGTCGACAGCCAGCTCACCTCGCAGCGCATCCTCGTGACGCGCCCCGAAATCAACGGCAAGAAACTCTCCTCGCTGCGCCTGCGCAACAATTACGGCATCAACATCAGCCGCGTCTACCGCTCGGGCGTACAACTGCTGGCCACCCCCGACCTGCGTTTGCAGATGGGCGACCGCCTAACGGTCGTGGGCGAAGCCGCCGCGATCAAGCATGTGGAAAAGATTCTCGGCAATGCCGTGAAGAACCTCGAAGAGCCCAACCTCGTGGCAGTCTTCGTCGGCCTGATCCTCGGGCTCACGCTCGGGAGCATCCCCGTAAGCATCCCGGGCATCAGCCTGCCCGTAAAGCTCGGTCTGGCAGGCGGCCCGATCATCGTCGGCATCCTGATCGGCACGTTCGGCCCGCGCCTGCACATGATTACCTACACCACGTACAGCGCCAACCTGATGCTCCGGGCACTGGGCCTGTCGATGTACCTCGCCTGCCTGGGGCTCGAGGCGGGCACGCACTTCTTCGAGACCGTCATGCGCCCCGAAGGGGCACTATGGCTGCTGCTGGGATTCCTGCTGACGTTCGTCCCCGTAGTATTGCTGGGTATCTTCGCGCTGCGCATCCTGCGCATCGACTTCGGGTCGGTCGCAGGCATGCTGTGCGGCAGCATGGCCAACCCGATGGCACTGAACTATGCCAACGACACGATCGAGGGAGACAACCCGTCGGTATCGTACGCCACGGTCTACCCTCTCTGCATGTTCCTGCGGGTAATTATCATTCAGGTGATGCTGATGATTTTTCTGTAACATCCGGTTTGGCCGGCACGTCCGGCTCCGGCCTCTGATAGCGCAGCGCCTCGATATCGCTTCCCGACGGATTCTGGAACACCCGCAGGTCGAACTCGGGGATGACGGCCAGCACATGGTCGAAGACATCCGACTGGATGCGCTCGTAATCCACCCACACCACCGTATCCGTAAAGAAATAGAGTTCCATCGGCAATCCCGTCTCCGTCGGTTGCAGCTGGCGCACCATCAGGGTCATCCCCTTGTTGACAGGCACCTCATCGCGCAGGTATCGTTCCAGATAGGCACGGAACACCCCGAGGTTGGTCTGGTGCAGGCCGTTGATCTTGCGTTCACCGGGGCGGATGCCATGCGCGGCATTGTATTCCTCGACCCGCTGCTCGGTCTGGTCGATATATTCGCGGATGATGTCTATGTTGCGGTACCGGGCCAGCATGTCCGGCGTACAGAATTTCACGCTCGTCATGTCCAGGTTCACCGAACGCTTCACGCGGCGGCCGCCCGACGCCTGCATTCCGCGCCAGTTTTGGAACGAATCGCTCACCAGCAGGTAGGGCGGCAGCGTAACGATCGTATTGTCCCAGTTCTGCACTTTGACGGTCGTGAGCGACACCTCGATCACCGAACCGTCCGCACCGTATTTGGGTACGGTGATCCAGTCCCCGACCTTGAGCATGTCGTTCGCCGAAAGCTGGATGCCCGAGACGAAGCCGAGGATGCTGTCGCGGAAGACCAGCATGATGACGGCCGCCGAAGCGCCCAGTCCGGTGAGCAGAATGGCGGGCGACTTGCCGATCAGGATCGAGACGATGAGGATACCGCAGATCAGCGCTGCGATTCCCTGCCCGGTCTGGCGCAATCCGTTGATCGGTTTGTTCTGCCACGCAGGACGCGCCGAGACGATATTGAAGGCCGCATAAAGCAGGGCGTTGATAAAACGGAAGACCGTGACGACGATGTACACCTGTATCAGTCGTGTGACGATCGTCCTGGCTTCCGACTGTTCATCGAAAACCACGGGGAGGACGATGACCAGCACGATGGCGCTGACGATATTACACAGCCGGCTCAACACGGCGGAACTGAACAGTTCGTCATCCCACGTGGCTTTGGTGCGCATCACGATGCGCCTAATCCCGCGCACGAGCACCGTACGGCACAGGAAATCGAGAAGCACGACGGACAGCACCACCAGGGCGAAAGCCACCCAACGATCCCAGCCGTTATTCAATGCGGAAGTGAGCCCGAGCCATGCGAGCAGGGCGTCGGCCCAACGTGTAAGGAGAGACTGCATACGGTATTTCTATCAAATTTCAGACCTAACGGCCTTTGTAATCATCAGCGACGGAAACCCCGGCGACAGGATAACGACTGCGGAAGGCAAAAATCCGGCGACAGCCATCACCATAGAACATGCGTCTGTGGAACGGCACCAATCCCTGCGCCTCGCACCGGTCTGTGCTGGACAATGCCCTGCGACATACAGGACAGTCGCTTCATTGTCGGTTTCCAGGTTACAATATACGAAAAAAAACTATACCCCGAGTACCAGTTCCACCTCGCCCTCGAAATTGGGCGTGAAGACGCCTTTGCCGAGATTTTCAAAGATTTCGTCCCGGCTCCAGAAACGCCCGCCGTCGAGCTCGTCGCTCGGGACGACCTCCCCGTCGTACACCGTGCGGTGGACATAGATCAATTCGCGCTCGCGCTCCGAGCGAAACACGTACACCGCCACGCGTTCGGGTACGAAACCCGTCACACCGAGTTCTTCGCGCACCTCGCGCCGCAATGCGTCGTCCACCGTCTCGCCGTAGTCGACATGCCCACCCACGGCCGTATCCCAGCGCCCGGGCTGGATATCCTTCCACACGGGACGCCGTTGCAGGTATAACTCGCCCCGCGAATTGAACAGGTGCAGGTGCACCACGGGATGCAGCAACATTCCGCCGCCGTGGCATTGGGCACGCGTCGCCGCCCCCATCACGTTCCCGGCTTCGTCGACCACCGGAAACAGCTCCGCACCGTTATCGCTTCGCATGGCGGGGATATTTACGGATATAAACCACGGCCGCCAGCAGCCCCAACAGGGTGAAACCCGCACCGGGCAACGCCGTATATTCGTAGCCCAGCCCGTGGGCGATCGGCAGGCCCCCGCAATAGGCACCCAGTGCATTGCCCAGGTTGAAAGCCACTTGCACGAGGGCTGCGCCGAGCATCTCGCCGCCACGCGAATTCTCCAGGATCAGCAACTGCTGGGGCGACGAGACACAGAACAGACAACCCGTACAGAGCGTCATCAGCATGACGGAAAGGTAAGGGACATGTGCCCCGAAGAAAATCCCGAGCAGCGTCAGGGTGGCCGCGGCCAGCGTAAAACGCACGACCTTCTCGGGCGTAAAACGGTCGGAGAGATGCCCGCCGAGGATATTGCCCGCGAACATGCCGAAACCGGCCAGCATGATAATCAGCGTAAGGTTCTCCTCCGTAAAACCCGAGGTATGGATCATCAGCGGGCTGACATAGCTGTACCAGCAGAAGATCCCGCCGTTGCCGAGCATCACCGACGCCAGCACGAGCCAGGGTGCAAGGCTGCGCAGGAACCGGAACTGCCCTTTCAGCCCCGTATCGGGCAGCGGCTCCATACGGGGCACCCACATCCTTACGAGCGTCAGCGCCACCACGCCCCACACGGCGACGATCGCAAAGGTCGTGCGCCAAGACAGCACATTGCTGATATAAGTGCCCAGCGGCACGCCGAACAGGTTGGCGACGGTCATCCCGACGATCATGATCGAAACGGCCTCCGTGCGCTTCCCGGCATCTGCCACCCGCTCTGCGACGATCGACCCGACGCCGAAAAAGGCGCCGTGCGGCAGGCCGGACACAAAGCGCATCGCCATCAGCATCCAGTAATTCGGCGCCAGCGACGCGCACAGGTTCCCGACGGCGATCAGAGCCGTGAGCGCCAGCAGTATCTGTTTCAGCGGGCGCGTCCGGGCCACCAGCACCGTAAGCGGCGCCCCGAAGCAAACGCCCAGGGCATAGGCCGAAATAAGGTGTCCGGCCTCGGGGATGGAAACCCCGAGGCTGCGGGCAATATCGGGCAGGATGCCCATCATCACGAACTCCGACATCCCCAGGGCAAGCGTCCCGAATGCCAGTGCAATCAGACTTTTTTTCATGTGTAAAACCAACTAACGAATAACCGGCTGCAAAAATAACACAAAAGGCGAAAAGTTTTTCGCTTTTCGCCTTTTGTTACGGTTTCCGTATGGTTGCATAGACCGTCCGCATTCCCGGCAGAGAGTTCCGGCACCGGTCATTCGGCCTGCGGCGCGGGACGTTGCGGTTCGCGCGGCTGCCCTACCTCGTATCCCAGTTCGCGCATCCATTCGACGGTAAGCGGGTCGACCTGGTCGTTGCGATCCGCCCAGCGGCGTTGTTCGATCAGGCGTTTCTTATGCTCCTCGATGCGCATCAAGATCGGGAAATCGGGATGACGCAGCCGCGTACGTTCCTTCCGCTGCGAAGGTCGGATCCTGCGGTCGAACACATCGGCCTGCACGGGCCGCCGCGCCCCCTCCCATTTAAAGCCTTTCAGGTAGAGATCCTGCGTGGGCGGGATATCGTCCATCGGATAGAAGTTGTAGACCGGTTCGGTTCGGTAGGTGATCTGCACCACCTGCTTGTCCTCGATATAGAACGAACAGTCGCCGCTCTCGATAACGCCCATCATCGTGATCTCGGGCGGCTCGCCGTCCTGCATGTAATAGATGGTCTGGGCATTGCCGTTGACGTCGTTGCGGTATATCTGGTTGTTGTAGAAATAGGCGGTCATAGTCTTGCCCGCCACCTGGTTGTAGTGTGTCGTATCGAGCTGACTGGCCATCATCGGGCTGCCGGTGAATTCGGCACGTTTGATCTGCTGCCGCTCGGTGAAAATATCCATCACGTCCGAAGTGATCTGGTTGCTCTGATTCCACAACACGGGGTCGATATAGAGGTGGATCGTCGAGTCGGTGCTGATCGCCACGATCGAGTCGCACACGGTCTGGAAATCCGACCTGAAGATCCTCACGTCGCGGTAACCTTTCATCAGGCGGTAGATGCTGTCGCGCGGCAGGGCGAGCGAGTCGACCGAATCGGCCGGAAGCGCCATCGCCGTCGTGTCGGACAACAGCGAATCTGCCAGCAGGTTGAGCAGCGAATCCTGTTCGGCCATGTTCATCTCGATCAGCGAATCCAGTTCGCGCAGGGCCGCCGAATCGACCGGGATTACCTTTCCCTTGCGGGCGGCACGCGCCTGCCGGGCTTTGAGCTTCGACGCAGCCTTCAGCCGCCGGGCGGCCAGACGCGCCTCCTCGCGCTCCTTCTGCAACAGCAGTTTGGCCGTGGTCTTCTCCTTGCGTCTGACGGCTATCGAATCGAGCTGCGCCTTCTTGATTTTGGCTGCCGCGGCCTTCTTTTCGGCCTTGGCCTTGCGCGCCGCTTCCTTGAGCAGGGCCTTGCGCTGGGCAACGGTCAGCGTATCGGCAGCCCTGTCCAGCGAGTCGGGCAGGCTGCCCGGCGCGGAGAGCGAATCGGCCATGTGCAGCGAATCCGCCCCCGACGAACCATGCGCCGGCGAATCGGGGCCTAAAGCTGCGGCGAGCGAATCCGTCCCACCGGCCGACGAAAGCGAATCGGCTGCACTGCCGGGACGCAGCCCGGGCACAATACGTCCGCCCTCGGGGCCGGCCGTGACGGCCAATCCATCGGGATGCTGCCCCAGCGAATCGGGCCGTTGCAGGGAATCGGCCCCCATACGCGCAAGCGAATCGGCCGCGGCCTTCTCCTCAGCCCGGCGCCGGGCATTCTCATTGACCGTAAAGAGGAACATCGAGTCGGCACGCATGAAGAGCGAATCGCCCTGTGTAAGATCGTAGCTCACCACCGAGGGTCGCCGCGTGAGGAATACATCGCCCGGTTCCTTCCAATACTCGCCGTAATCGCCGAAGGCGAGTACTTTGTGCTCCGTATCGTCGATCTGGATGTCCCGCCACAGCACCACGTGGTCTTTGGCGCGGAAATAGTCGATGCTGTCGCTCCACATCTCCTGTTTCTCGGTCAGCACATAACCGTTGCGCGTAACCCGGTAAAGCGTATCGGCCTTGTCGTACGCGCCCCGGTCGGCATAGAGGTAGTCGCCGTCCTTGTTCCAGATGTTGGTATTCTCGAAGAAAAAAGCGTTGTCGGTGGCCATGTTGTAGACCACCGAGTCGCCCTTGAGTTCGTATTCGTCATTACGCATCTCGACGCGGTCTACGCAAACGAGATCCTTGGTGTTGGCATAATAGTAGCCGCGCACCGATTCGAGCCGGTTGTCCCGGTTTATCAGCACGCCACCGTCGGCGAACTGGCCGATATTCTCCTTCGTGTTGAAGACAAACCGGTAGGTATAGAGCGTGGCATCGCCGTCGACGACCTTGACGATGTCGGAATAGACCCGTGCCTCGTTCAGCTCGCCGTTGTATTCGGCGCGGTCGCCGTAAATATAGGTCGTATTCTTGTTGATGAGGACATTGCCGAAGAACTCGATCCGCATGTCCGAATAACGCACGGCACTGTCGCACGTAATGACAGCGCCGTTATGCTGCGCGGCGAAATTGCCGACCAGGAAGATCACCGAGTCGCCGGGGGCTATGGGGCCCATGTTGTCCGACTTCAGGTCGATGAGTTTCTTCTCGGGCTCGGGCTCCTGGCCGGGTGCCTGCATCCCGCTGCGGGCGAAAATCACACTGCCCGCAGCCAGCACGACGGCAGCTATGGTAAAGAGCCTGCGCACGATTTATTTCACCCAGCTTTTATTCTCGAACTCCCCGTCGCGGAATTCGGGGTCGATGTAAACGTACATGGCGTCGATCTTCTTGGTCAGCCACTCCTTGAACACCCGCTCCTGCTTGGCATTGAGCGCCATCTCCTCCAGCCGGAGGTAGTCTTCGTTGAGCGATGCGACATGCGTGGGAATGATCTCCACGAGCTTGACGATCTTGGCCAGCTGGTTGCCCATGATGTCCTCGGTCAGGAATGCAGGCGAAATCTCGCCCGGTTTGAGGCGGATCAAGGCATTGTAGTCGTCCAGTGCACCGAAGTGCGCGAAATCCTCACGCAGGAACTTCGTCACGGTGAGCTTCGCCTCGAAGGCATTGAAACGCTCCAGAATGTCGTGGTTCGAGACGATACCGCCGTTCATCTTCGACGTGGCGTCGTCGGAGAACTGGAGGGCGGCCTTGTCGAACGAGAGGGAATCCTTGCGTATCTGGTTGGCGATGCTGTCCAGGAACACGACCCCTTCGTTGAGCTCGTCCATCGTATAGACCGGACGCAGCAGGATATGGCGGAAATGGTAGAGGCTGCCGCGCTTGTCGAGCAACTGGATGATATGCTGTCCGTAGCGGGTCTCGACGACCTCCGATATCTGCCCCGGCTTCATGTTCTCGAGGGCGTCGGCGAACGGTGCTTCCAGTCCGTTGAGCTCGGTGGGATCCATCTCGCCGCCGCGCATCATCGTCCCGGGATCCTGCGAATACATGCGTGCCAGGTTCTCGAATTTCGCCTTGCCGGTAATGATCCGTTCGCGCATGTCGAGCAGGCGCTCGCGCGTGCGCTGCTTGGCCTGCGTGATCGACTTGGGGAAACGGGTGATCTGGGCGTAGACATACTGTTCGGCCACGGTCGGCAGGCTGTCCTTGTCGATCGACTTGTAGAAATGCTCGACCTCGCCGGGAATGACCGATACCTTGCTCACGACCTCGCTCTGCATGGAAGAGGCATACGACTGCTCCTCATAGCGCTGGCGCATGTTCTCGCGGATGCTGAAAATGGCCATGTGGTGCTTGGCCTCGAGTTTGGGGATCGACCCCTCGGTTTCGATCATGTTCTGAATCTGCTGTTCCACATGCGTGGCGATGTCGCCCGCATTGATCTTCACCGAGTCGATCTGCGCCTGGTTGAAGAGCAGTTTCTGGGTCATCAGTGCCTCGAGCGCCTCGTTCATCGGATCACGGTCGGAGGTATATCCTTCGGCACGGCGCTGGGCCGTGAGCTGCCGGGCATACTCCGCCACTTCGGAATGGAGGATGGACGAAGACCCTACGACGGCGACCACCTTGTCGAGCATCACCTGCTGTTTCTGCGCGAACGCCCCGGCCCCAGCAACGAGCAGGGCGAAAGCCGCCCCCAGCATACCTTTTTTCAACATTATTCTTTTTCTTTATCGTTTATATTCTCGTTTTCGAAAATCTTTATGCTCCCGCCTTCGCACGCACGGTTATAGAGTTCCTCCTCGTGGCTGCGGATGATCTCGCTCTGGCGCTGGTTGAAGAGGATGCGGCGGATCGTCCCCCGCAGCCGTTCGAGCGGGATGGGCTCCCCTTCGCGGCGCACGGCGTCGATCTGGAAATAGTAATGCGAATGGCTGTCGCGCATCTCCTGCACGGCCGTCGATGCGAGCACCGGGTCGTAGTTCTGCGACCGGAGCGTAGGCAGGTAACTCAGAAATTCCGGGAAATCCACCCACTGGTCGCTGAAATCGGAGACCGTAAAGTCGTTCTTCGCACATATGTCCCGGAAATCCTGCTGCCGGGCTTCGCTCTTCGTCCCCATCAGCTCCCGCAATTTGCGCGCCTGGCGGTACCCTTCGCCGAACTGCACGATCCGCCCTTTGACCAACGTACGGTCGAGCCGGAAATCGGCCTTGTGGGCGTTGTAATAGGCCGCGATCTCGTTCTCCGTGAAGGTCGTGTCGATGCTGCGGTCGACGTAATGCTGATCCAGCTTGCGGATCAGCAGCGCCTGCCGGTACTCCTCGACCATCTTGTCGATATCGTCCGCCGAGGCGGAAAAAAGGATCTCGGCCTCCTGCAATTTGAGTTGTTTGCGCACCCAGCGGTCGACATAGACCTTCATGAAGGCCGCGCTGTCCTCGCCCGTAACCCCTTTCGGAACTACCGACTCGACATCACGCATCTTCAGTTCGCTGCCGCCCGCCCGCGCCAGCGTGGTATCGCTGGCAAAATAGCCGGGCAGTTCCTGGCAACCGCCCAGGAACAATGTAGCCGCCACGACCGCTATTTTCGTTCGCAAAGTCATAATCCGGAGGACAAAGATACTGTTTTTACTCGTAACTAACGCAGCCTCCGCCCAGATTATTACGCCGCGCCGCGATTTTTCTCCTCGGCCTTCAGGCGGCGCAGCGACACGAGCATCATGTAACCCGAAACGGCGAAGACAGCCAGCGCCGCAATATAAAACAGCACGTAAAGCGTCCGGCTGCCGACCATGTCGATCAGCATGGAATTACCGTGTCCGGCAATCAGCGCCAGGTAGGCTATGCCGTTGTTGATTGCATGGAGTATGATCGCAGACCAGAGCGAATCGGTGCGCAGGTAGATGAAGGCCAGCACCAGGCCCATGACAAAAGCGTTCACCACCACCGTGGGATGGACATGCACGATGCCGAAGATGGCCGACGAGAGCAGCCATGCGGCCACCACGCCGTACCGCACGCGCGTCGATTCGAGCAGTACGCCGCGGAAGATCACCTCTTCGAAAAGCGGGGCCATCACCACGACCGTCACGATCGCCCACGCCCCGCGCCCGTAGACGTTCGGCACCTCGGGCATCAGGCTCAGCAACGGCTCCAGCACGACCGAGGTCGAGAGCATGAAGAACACCCCCCAGAGCAACAGCACGGGATTCAGCCCGCGCCGGGAGAAACGCGCCACGACCGTGGGGCCGTGCCTTCGCCTGCGGTAGAAGAGGAATCCCGCGAGCGTCACGGACATCGACACGAAATAGGTCATGGCATTGAAATGCCCGGCGGCGATCTGCTCCGCCGTGCTTATCGCCTCGTCGGGGCTGGCCAGCAGCTCCGGATCGGGCCATTTGCACCCCGCCAGCCATGCCACGGCAGTCCCCAGGCCCTGCGCCAGCAGGAAGATGCCGAAGAAAACCAGGTAGTCCACCACCACGGGGAATTTTCCGTTGTAGTGCCATATCTTATTATTGTCCGCCTTATTGCCCGCCGCCTTCGCAGGCTCTCCGGCGGGCACGGGTTCCTGCACGGGAACCCCTTGTTTTTTTTCTGTCATAACAGGCTGTTGCTATCAATTCGTTCCGAGCCCAAAGATAGTGCAAGTCAAGGGCAAAAGCAAATTTATTTGCGCCGGCGGGGCCGCAGCCCATTTCCCGAAAAGATCAGCAAATTTCGGTTACGGTTATGGATTTCCATTTTAAATCATTAAATTTGCCCGATTATAAACCCGATTGAAACATGGCAAAGGTTATCGCTTTAGCGAATCAGAAAGGCGGCGTGGGCAAGACCACAACGGCCATCAACCTCGCGGCATCGCTGGCCCTGCTGGGCAAGAAGGTGCTGCTGCTCGACGCCGACCCGCAGGCCAACGCCACCTCCGGACTGGGCTTCGACATAAACCTCGAAGGCATCTACGAGTGCATCGCCGGGCTCAGGAAACCCGAGGAGGTTATCCTGCAAAGCCCCGACGTGAAGAACCTGTGGCTGCTGCCCTCGTCGATAGACCTGGTAGCAGCCGACACCGAGCTGCCCAAACTGGAGAACGCCCACCATGTGATGAAGCGCATCGTGGACGCCGTGCGTGAAAGGTTCGACTACATTTTCATCGACTGCTCCCCTTCGCTGGGTTACACCACCGTCAATATCCTCACGGCCGCCGATACAGTGCTCATCCCCGTGCAGTGCGAATACCTCGCCCTCGAAGGGCTTTCTAAGCTGCTGAACACCATCCGCAAGGTCAAGAGCGGCCTCAACCCGGCGCTCGACATCGAGGGTTTCCTGCTGACGATGTATATGCGCAACCGCCTGAACAATCAGGTCGTGAACGAGGTGCGCGAACATTTCGGGCCGTTGGCTTACGACACAATAATTCAGCGCAATATCCGTTTGGGAGAAGCACCCTCGCACGGAAAGCCCGTCATGCTTTACGACGCGGGCGCCGTCGGCTCGGAGAACTATCTCACGCTGGCCCGGGAATTCCTCAAGCGCAACCGCAAACCGAGAAAATAACATACCGAAATGAAACAACCGAAGGGATTAGGGCGCGGACTGGACGCCATATTCGGCACCGACGCCGTCGACGCCAAGCTCAAGCCGATGAGCCAGATGTCCGAGATCGACATCACGGAGATCACTCCCAACCCCACGCAGCCGCGTACGCAGTTCGACGAGGAGGCGCTCGACGAACTGGCCGACTCGATCCGCCAGCTGGGGGTCATCCAGCCCATCACGGTCAAGAAATCCGGCGACGGGAAATATATCATCATCAGCGGCGAACGCCGCTGGCGTGCGGCGCAGCGCGCCGACCTGACGAGCCTCCCGGCCTATATCCGCGAGGTGGACGACGAGAACCTGCACGCCATGGCCCTCGTGGAGAATATCCAGCGCCAGGATCTCAACGCCATAGAGATCGCGCTCGGAATGCAGCGCCTGATCGACGAGTGCAACCTGACGCAGGACGCCCTCTCGGAAAAGGTGGGCAAGAAACGCTCGACCATCTCGAACTACATGCGGCTGCTCAAGCTGCCCGACGAGGTGCAGCTGGCGCTCAAGGAGGGGCTCATCTCGATGGGGCACGCCAAAGCCATCGCCGGCGCCCCCGACGGGACGCAGGTACGCGTGCTCAAACGCATCATCAAGAAAGGCCTTTCGGTACGCCAGGCCGAGGAGCTGGTACGCTCGCTCACCGAACAACCGGCCGCAGCGGCACAGAATGTGGAGGACGAGGAGTATCCCGAAAGCTATTCGCGGCTGGTGGAGCAACTCGAAAAGTTCTTCTCGCAGGACATCAGCATCAAACGCTCGAAGAACGGCGGCGGGCGCATCGTCATCGGGTTCGGCGACGACAAGGATATCGAACAGTTCATCGAACGGTTTTCGGGACGTATTAAATAATATGGTAAGTATCCGGTTCAGACACCTGCTGCCGATGCTCGCAGCGCTCATGTTGTGGCTCCCCGCCGAGGCACAGCTCCACCGCGGGGGACGCACCATCGTACGCGGCGGCATGTTTGTCAAGCCGGATTCGCTGCGCCACAAGAGCGATTCGCTGGCCAACAACGCCCTCGCGCGCGAACTCGACTCGCTCCTGGCACTGGACTTCACGGCCGATTCGCTCGCCGTGACGGCATTGCGTACGGACGACATCCGCACCACGGACTCGCTCATGCGGCTCAGGCTGGCCGGCATCAAGACCGAACCGGATTCCATGCGGCACAAGAAAGGCTGGCTCATGAGCGACTCGATGTCGCTCTCGAAGGTCTGCTGGATCTCGACCGTCCTGCCCGGCTACGGACAGATATACAACAAACAATACTGGAAGCTGCCCATACTCTACGGTACGGTGGGAGCGGGGCTGGCGCTCTACATCAACGAAAACAGGACATACAAGCCGCTCAAGCGGGAGTATGACGCCTACACCGACAAGAACCTCACGCGTACGCCCGAACTGGACGCACTGCAGGCCAAGATGATCCGCAGCAACACCCGCCGCCAGGTCTACCTGGGACTGACCGTCGCCTCGTACATCTATTTCATCGGCGATGCGGCGGTAAACTACTCGACCAACGACGTGTCGAATGTCAAGAAGGCCACAACGCTGGCCTGCATCTTCCCCGGCGCGGGGCAGATCTACAACAAAAGCTACTGGAAAGTCCCCTTCGTGGTCGGAGGTTTCGCGGCGATGATCTACTGCATCGACTGGAACAACCGCGGCTACCAGCGTTTCAAGAAGGCGTACAGGCTGCTGAACGAGTACGAACAGAACCCCGACAAATTCCCTGACGGGCCTACCGACGAATTCCACGGCCGCTATTCGGCGGATTATATCCGCAACCTGCGCAACAACTTCCGGCGCAACCGCGACCTGTGCATCATCATCTCCGCAGGCCTGTACGTATTACAGATCGTCGATGCCCACGTCGATGCCCACCTCAAGGACTACGACATCTCGGACGACCTGACGATGAACCTCGAACCGATGGTCGACTACACCTACGTGCCCTCGCTCGGCGGCAACCGCCCGGTATTCGGCTTCAACATGAGCATCAAATTCTAACCGATGAGAACCCTCCTGACCATACTGCTGCTACTGGCAGTCGCCGTCCCGGCCCCGGCACTCGACCGCCGCCCCCGCAAAAAAGACAAGAAGAAAAACAAGACCGAAGCCGTCGTAACGCCCCCGACCGCCCCTGTGGCCGGGCAGCAAGCCGCCCCCGAGCCGGAGGAGCCCGAACTTCCCGACCCCGCCGAGGTGCAGTACGACGACATGACGCTCGGGCTCACGGCAGAACAGGCCGATTCGCTGGTCGCCGTGTGGCGCGAACGGCAATGCGGGGATTCCTACCAGGAATTTTTCGACAACTACATCCTGGTCGACAGCACGGCCGAAAGCACGACCCCCGATTCGGTCTACATCCAGCGGCTGCGGGCGCTCGTCTCGCCCATCCAGCTGCCTTACAACAGCATCGTACGGGGTTACATCAACCGCTACACCGATTCGCGCTACGGCACGATCAGCCGCATCCTGGGCATGTCGCAGTACTATTTCCCGCTCATCGAGGACGAATTGCTCAAAGAGGGGCTCCCGGTCGAACTGCGGGCACTGCCGATCATCGAATCGGCGCTTTCCACCACGGCCGTGTCGCCGATGGGCGCCGTAGGCCTGTGGCAGTTCATGCCCTCGACGGGCAAAAGCTACGGACTGGAAGTCAACTCGCTGGTCGACGAACGCCGCGACCCTGTCCGTTCGACACAGGCCGCCTGCCGCTACCTGAAAGACCTCTATGCTATCTATAACGACTGGTCGCTGGCCATCGCCGCCTACAACTGCGGCCCGGGCAACGTCAACAAGGCAATAGCCCGCTCCGGCGGCAACGGGCGCACATTCTGGGACATCTACGACTACCTGCCCCGCGAAACGCGCGGCTACGTCCCCGCATTCATCGGCGCCTCGTACGCCTATGCCTACCACCGCCAGCACGGCATCGAACTCACCGAATCCCCGATCCCGCTGGCCACGGATACCATCCGCATCGACCGGCTGATGCACCTCGGGCAGATCGCCTCGACGATCGACATCCCGATCGAGACCCTGCGGCAGCTCAACCCGCAATACAAACTCGACATCATCCCGGCCACGACCAAACCCTATACGCTCGTGCTGCCGCAGCGCAACATCACGCAATACATCGCCAACGAACCTGCGATCTTCGCCAAAGACTCGGCCTACCTCAAGGAGTACATCAACCCGGCGAACATCGACAAGAAACGCCAGGAACGCTCGGGTACGGTCTACGTGGTCAAGAAGGGCGATACGCTGGGCGCCATCGCCCGCCGCTACCGCGTGACCACAGCGCAGCTGATGCGCTGGAACGGCATCAAAAACGCCCATAAACTCCGTCTGGGACAGCGAATCCGCATCGAAGGAAGATAACATGATCCGGGATCACGATACCATCGCAGCCCCGGCAACCGCTGCAGGAGGGGCATTAGCCGTCATCCGCATCAGCGGGGAGGAGGCGTTGCGCATCTGCGACCGTATCTTCCGCGGCCGGGAACCGCTGGCCGCAGCAGCAGGCTACACGGTACACTACGGGGAAATCGTGGACGACGGCCGCGTATTGGACGACGTGCTGGTCACGGTATTCCGTGCACCCCGCTCCTACACCGGCGAGGATGCCGCCGAGATCTCCTGCCACGGATCGCAATACATCGTTTCCGAGATCCTGCGGCTGCTCACCGCCTCCGGCGCCCGCATGGCCGGGCCGGGCGAATTCACCATCCGCGCCTACCTCGCCGGCAAGTTAGACCTCTCGCAGGCCGAGGCCGTGGCTGACATCATCGCTTCATCGTCGCGCGCGGCGCATACGCTCGCCGCGAACCAGATGCGGGGAGGTTATTCCGACGCGCTGGAAGGACTGTGCGAAAAGCTGCTGGAACTCACTGCGCTCCTCGAACTGGAACTCGACTTTTCGGAGGAAGAGGTCGAATTCGCCGACCGCGCGCAACTGCGGGAGGCGATGCAGCGGATCGGGGCGCATATCGACGCCCTGCGCAATTCGTTCACGCTCGGGAATGCCATCAAGGAGGGGGTCGCCGTAGCGATCACGGGAGCCCCGAACGTCGGCAAGAGCACCCTACTCAACCGTCTGCTCAACGAAGAGCGCGTCCTGGTCTCGGACATCGCGGGCACGACACGCGACGTCATCGAGGAGCGGATCAACATCGACGGGGTCGTCTTTCGGTTCCTCGACACGGCGGGCATCCGCGCAACGGACGACCGGCTGGAACAGATGGGCATCCAGCGCACGATGTCGAGCATCGAGCGGGCGCAGATCGTGATTTACATGACCGATGCGGCACGCCTTGTAGCAGGTGCGCCCGTTGCCCCGGAATTCCCGCTCCGCGCCGACCAGAAACTGCTGGTGCTGGTAAATAAAACGGATATGACGCCGGACTGCCCCCTGCCCAAAGGCACGATCGGCATTTCGGCCCGCAACGGCGACGGCATTGACCGCCTGCGCCGGATATTACGCGCCTCCGTGGATACGGAAGCCCTCTACCACGGCGACGCAATCGTTTCGAACAACCGCCATTACGAAGCCCTCACAGCCGCCGGCGATGCGCTCCGACGGGCCCTCGACGGGCTCAACAACGGCCTTCAGACCGACCTGCTGAGCGAAGAAATCCGCCAGGTCATCCACCATGTCGGCAGTGTCACGGGACGCAATGCGTTAGCCTCTGAAGATGTGCTAAAGCACATCTTTTCAAAGCATTGCGTGGGAAAATAAAATTCGTCATCGAAATAAAATTCTTGCATCGCGAAAATAATGCCCACAGCAGACATGCCGGGCACCGCGGCCGCACGACGCTGCACGCGGGTATATCCCCATGCAGCGCCCCGCACCGACCTCAGGACACCCATACCCGAAACGGCCCGGCACGCAGAAATTGCGCAACAGACCCGCCCGCGCACGGGAGACGGATATAATCCCGGATTATGCCGGCCGGGAACGGTGCACCGCAACTGCGGCGATACCCGTCCCTCGGGACTTAGAAATTGATCTGGTTGCCTTCCGCGAACAGGGAATCGAGGATCACGTACAACTCCGACTCCAGTTCTTCGGGTTCGAGGTCACCGCCCAGCGAGAAGAATTTTCCCGGGGGCGTACAATACTGCACCGTGCTGGCCGCCTCGCAGGATTCGATGCCGCAGACGATCACCGCATCGACGTCGTCCTCATGGCGCAACATGGCATTGTAGAAAGCGAGCAACTGCCGCGGGGTGCCCATCGGAGGCACCTGCACCACGGTTCCCGAAGGCTGGAACTTATCGGGTGTACTTATCAGTTTGAGGCCGTATTTCCCGGCGATTTTCCCGGCGGTTTCCGCCGATACTCCATACAGTACGATATTCATAACTATCGTTATTTACAAAAGGCATGGCCGCATCCTAAATTCCTTACAGCATCGTGTTCCATATTACCATGCCTTTCCGGTTTGTCAATTCTCAAAATTTCCGCCGCACGACTTGCTGGAATACGTCCGGGTTCCGCCCGGCAGTCCGCATAAGCCTTGCATCGAAAAACAGGACAGTAATCCCTGTAAAACGCCGATTGCATAAAATCCCAAAGCATCATACGACCGAAACCAGACGCCCAGTCCGCGGGGCTTTCCGACAACGAATCGATCTGGCAGGTCTTCTGACTGACCCCTGTCCCGAAGCCTTCCCGCCCCGCGGGGCAGTGGCTGAGATATTCGGAACGTCACGGGGCTTCACAGCAGCGGGACTGTCCGGGATTTGCACCCGATTCCCTTTTCACACCCTCCCGCGACGGGGAGCGGAGAACCAAATCTGAAGCAAATATAGCGGATTATTCCGAAAAATTGTCCGGAAATCCGGATTATTTTCACAAACCGGCACCACGGCACGGTAAAACCGCTATTTTTACCTCGTGGATATTTCGCTTCCATATACGGCCCGGGATTTTTCGGCAGAACTTCCCGCTGCCGATTACATCGCCCGTTTCCGCGATGCCGAACGGATCGGGGGCTACTGCCGCGCCTGCCCCAATTACGGGCGCAGCTGGGGATGCCCCCCTTTCGGATTCAGCGTCGGGAGGTACCTTTCCGGCTACGCTACGGCACTGCTCACCGTTACGAAAATCGTTCCGCAAAAGCAGGGGCTCCCCTCGTCGGAAGCCGGACGGCTGATCCTGCCCGAACGCAGACGCCTCGAACAGCAATTACTCGGGATGGAACGGCAGTACGGCGGCCTATCGTTCGCCTACGTCGGGACATGCCTCCACTGCCCCGAAGGCACCTGCACACGTCCCGACGGGAAGCCCTGCCGACACCCCGAACTGGTGCGCCCGTCGCTCGAAGCCTGCGGATTCGACATCGGCAAAACTACCGCCGAGCTCTTCGGCATCTACCTGAAGTGGGGCACGGACGGCAAATTGCCCGAATACCTAACCCTCGTCTGCGGATTCTTCCACAACGCCGGACATGTGACATGGAACGGATAAAGGCGGTTTTCAACTGGAGCGGCGGCAAGGACTCCGCCCATGCCCTGCTGCGGGCGATGCAGTCGGGCAAATACGAAATCGTCGCATTGCTGACGACCGTAAACCGAGACACGCACCGCTCGACCATGCACGGCATCCCGACCGCCCTGCTGCAGGCACAGGCCGACAGTATCGGCATCCCCCTGCACATCGTCGACCTCACCCCGAAAGGCAATATGGAGGACTACGGCGCCGCCATGTCCCGTGCCGTGGAGCATTTCAAGGCGCAGGGCGTAACCTGCTTCATCTTCGGGGACATCTTCCTACACGACGTACGTAAATATCGCGAGAGGCAGCTCGCACCCCACGGCATCGGGGTCGCGGAACCGCTCTGGGGAGAATCCTCCGGCGGCGTGATGCACGACTTTCTCGCCTCGGGGCTCAGGACGGTCATCGTCACCACGATGGCCGACAGCCTTGGCGCCGACGCCATCGGGCAGGAAATAGACCCCGCATTCATCGCCTCGCTGCCTGCGGGCGTCGATCCCAACGGCGAGAACGGCGAATACCACACATTCTGTTACGACGGGCCGATCTTCCGCACCCCCGTCCCGTTCCGGCTCGGCACGCCTTTGCGCCGAAGTTACCGCATCCGCCTTGACGACGGATCGGAAAAGAGCTATTCCTATTGGTTCGCCGACCTGCAGCAGGCATAATACGGCACCGAAGCGGGAAATTAGCCTCAGGGCGCTCCCCCTTAAAATATTCCGATTATCTTTGCCCCCGTAAAACCGATGTAGTGATGAAAACAAAGACGAACGGACTGCGTGATTACCTCAAGGCCAACCGCAGGGCAAGCCGTGAGGCCGAGATCGGGAATCACGACCGCCCGGTCAGTTTCAGCCGGGTACACAAGTCGAAAAAGGTCTATGACCGCAAAAAGCTGAGGGCAGATGATAAAAGGCATCTGCCTTCATCGTTTCCATGCGGCGGCCGACAGGCCGGAAGCCGGGGACGAAACGGGTTCACGGCACCCCTACTATCCTCCCCACCCTCGGCAAGAACCGGGGCTAACGCTTCGGCGCACGGATCCGTTGTGCAATGAGCGTATCGGCGGCGTAGCGCCCGGGGCCGGCTGCGTACATCAAGACGAAGACAACCAGGTAAACCAGCGCCAGCTCACGTGCGGCAAAGGGATCGCCGCCGTGTACCGCAAAGAAAGCCACACACATCGTAAAGACCATCGGGATCAGCGCCAGCCGGTAGAATAACCCGGCCACACACCCGGCCGCGCAGACGACCTCCCCGAAAACGGCCAGCACGAGCGACACCCGGCTCCCGACACCCAACGGATCGGGGAACGTCGCCGAGAGCGCCTCGAAGTTCTGCAACTTGGCGATGCCGTGCGACATCAGCAGCAGGCCGAAAACGACACGCGCAGCAAGCAACAGCCACGAGCTGCGGGAATCCCGGGGTTCCCCCGGGAACAGGAAATTCAGGATAGCGGACATGATAGCGGCATTTAGTACTGCGAAGATCAAAATAAATACCGGATTTTCCAATATTTCGATGCATAATCTCCCGCTGCCGTACCATGCCCGACCCCGGCGGCAACATATACCCGTTCCCGGGACACGGCGGCCCGCAATTTTTCGTACCTTTGCACACGTACATCAATATTCCACCATGGTTCAGCAAGCAGAATTCACACTCACGCCTCGCAGCCGCGGGTTCCACCTGGTTACGGACGAAGTACTGTCCCACCTCCCGCCGCTGCCCGACGCCGGACTGGTACACCTCTTTGTCAAGCACACCTCCGCAGGGCTTTCGATCAACGAAAACGCCGACCCCGACGTGCGTAACGACCTCGGGGCGATCTTCGACCGGCTGGTAGGCGAACGCGAGACCTACTACACCCATACGCTCGAAGGCGACGACGACATGCCCGCACATGCCAAATCGACACTCACGGGCGTCGAACTCACCATTCCCGTCACCCGCGGCAGGCTCAACCTCGGCACCTGGCAGGGGATTTATCTCTGCGAGTTCCGCAACCGCGCCCCGGGCCGCCGCATCGTCGCCACGATCATCGGGTAAACCGCGAATCCCGCCGCAGGTGGGGGGGGCAGACACGCTGGCCGGGAATTTGCGTATCCACGCATAAAACCAAAACAGGAAAAACCATGGCCACACACACCGACGACCGCCTCACCGCTGCAGAGCGGCACGAACTTCCCGATTCGGCATTCGGCATCCCCGAAACGCGCGAATTCCCGCTCGTCGACGCCGAGCACGTCCGCGCGGCGGAAGCCTATTTCCGCTATGCACCCGAAGCGAAGAAAGCCGCACTGGCGCGGCGCATACTCGCCAAAGCCGCCCAATTCGGCGTGCACGTACAAAGCCCTGCCATCCTCAGCCGGGCTGAAAAATCCTGACCCGCACGGCCGGAGCAGCAGCCGGGCTCCCCGCCAAACCCCAGCAATGCCCCAACCCCATAGAAACGACATGAAGCGGCGGCAGGAATACCCCTGCCGCCGCTTCATGCAACGATCCTCCCGGGCCCGGACACCCGGCTGCATCTTCCCGGCTCAGGCATCTTCCGGTACCTTCCGGCCGGCAGCCCAAGCTCCCGTCCGAGGTAGGCGAAGGGCGCGGGGTTGCCCCCGCACCCCTGCGCCGTTATTCTTCGGAGGTCGAAATCACCAGTTCGCCCTTGTTCAGCGCATCGTGCGACACGAACCAACCGTCGACGGGCTTGCCGCCGCAGGTGATGCCCGTAATCTTACGCCCCTGACCGTCGTGGCGGATCGTCCAGCGGTTGCCGTCGCCCAGCGCGACCTGCACCTTGTCGAACAGCGGCACGGTCACGATATATTCGGGGTCGGCCGGCGAATAGGTGTAAAGGCCGATGGCATTGAATACGTACCACGACGACATCTCGCCCGCATCGTCCATACCGCACAGCGCCAGCCCTTCCGGCCCCATACCGTAGAAGCGGTCGAGAATGTAATCCAACAACTCCTGCGAACGCTCCTGGCGACCGATGAAATAATAGAGGTACGGGAAACTGTGGTCGGGCTGGTTGCCGTGGCAGTACTGGCCGATGAAGCACGAGAGGTTGTCCACTTCGTATCCTTTCCACGGAATCGAGAAGAGTTTGTCCAGCTGTTCGCCGAACGCCTCGCGGCTCGGGAAGAGGCCGATCAGCCCCTCGGTGTCGTGCGGTGCGAAGAACGCCTGCTGCCAGGCATTCGCCTCGCGGTACATATATTCATAGTAGGGATACTGGTCGTCGAAGGGCGTGATCCACTCGCTGTTTTCGAGGCGCCCGCGCATCAGCCCCGTCGAGGGGTCGAAGAGGTTCTTATAGTTCGACGTGCGCTTCATCAGCATGTCGCGGTTCTCCTTGTCGCCCAGCGCATCGGCCAAGAGGGCGACCGCATAGTCGTCGTAGCTGTACTCCAGCGTCTTGGTGACGGCGGCCTTGCAGACCGTCCACGTCACGGGGTTCTCGACGTCCATTTCCGAAATGTACCCCTTGGCAATATACTCGTCGAGCCACGGGCGGCTCGGGCCCTGTACCGTAGCGTTGCGCAGCACGAGGTTGTAGGCACGGTTGACGTCGAAGCCGCGGTTGCCGCGCAGGTATGTCCCGGCCACGAACGCCGAAGCGTGGTCGCCGTGGAAGAACGTGGGCATGAACCCGCCCCGTTTCTCGCCCTTGTCGACATCGGAGCTGATGACGTCGGCCGCCACATCGGGAGCCAGCATCCCCAGCAGGATCAGCTTATTGCGGTAGTCATCCCAATACGACGGGCCCGTATAGTAACGGAAACCGGGATTGATGACCTTTCCATCGACATCGGTGAACTCACCGTTCACGTCGCTGCGCAGCGCCGGCCAGAGGAACGAACGGTAGAGGCTCGAATAGAACAGCCCCTTTTCCCGCTCCGTGCCGCCTTCGACGCGGATCCGCCCCAACAGGTCGTTCCACGTCGCCGTAGCCTCGGAGCGCACCTCGGCGAAACTCTTGCCGAGCATCTCGGCCTCGAGGTTCTCGCGGGCGTTCTTCTCGCTCACGAACGAGAACCCGATCCGGAGCTCCAGTGCCCCGTCACCCTCGCCGAAACGCACGATGCGCACCTCGCGGTCGCCCTCGACGACGGGCTCTATCCCGGTCACGGGGCGGTTCGCCACGGCGTAGAAATACATCTTCTCGCCGGTCTGCTGCCAGCCGGCGAACACGTTATCACCCTCCTTGCGGATATCCCACGCACGCACATGCTCGTTCGAACGCTGCAGGTCTGCCAGCAAGGAGGCCGCGGCACCCGCGGGATAGGTATATTTATGGAATGCACAGCGCAGCGTCGAGCTGAGCTGTGCATCGACACCGTAACGGTCGAGGAATACCTGGTAATAGCCCGGGGCGGCCGATTCGCGCTCGTGGCTGAACGGCGAGCAGTAGTCGCCCGGCGTGGGCGTCCCCGTCACGGGCAGCAGGGGAATATGGCAAAGGTTCCAGTGCCCCTTGTTGGTGTGCGTAAAACCGTAGATCACGGAATCTTCATACTGGTAGCCCGCACCGCTGTGGAACTTGGTGACGGGGCTGACCTGCACCATGGCGTTGGGCAGCGACGATCCGGGGAAAACCTCGGCGCCCCACGTCCGTTTGGTGGGTTTGAATCCAAGGTCGACGCTGTCCCACAGCGTCGCCGTCCCCAGCATGGGGTTCACATAGTCGGTAAGCGGCTTCTGCGCAGGGGCGCACCCCACGGCAAAAGCGAAAAAAGCGATACAAAGTCTCGATTTAAGCATAAGCGGTCAGATTTACGTTTCAGACAAAATTAGCGCTTTTTGCAGGGCTCCTGCAAGCCTATTCGGGCAAAAAAGCTATCTTTGTCCCGCAGGCAGACTACTCTTGCACAAAATCGGACACCAAGGCATGGAATCGCTTTCGCAAATACTGGCCGACTGGGGCTATTGGGGACTTTTCTTCTCGGCATTCATCGCCGGGAGCATCCTCCCGTTCAGCTCCGAAGCCGTGATGATCGTGCTCGTGCACATGGGGCTCGACCCGGTATTGTGCGTCGCAGCCGCATCGCTGGGCAACACGCTGGGCGGCATGAGCTGCTACTGGATCGGCACGCTGGGAAAAAGCGAGTGGATCACCCGGCTGGGTGTGAGCGAAAAACAGCTGGCCCGGGCGCGCAGGTTCCTCGCGGGGCGCGGGGCGCTGATGGCTTTTTTCGCATTTCTGCCCACGATCGGCGAGGCCATCGCCATCGTGCTGGGGCTGATGCGCAGCAACGTCTGGCTCACGGGCGGTTCGATGCTCGCGGGCAAGGCCCTGCGTTACATCGTCGTACTGGCGACCTTCGAAGGCGCCGCATCGCTTTTCTGACATGGATCTCGAAATTGTAAAGACAGACACACCGCGACGCGACCTGCTGCTGCTGGCCGACGAATCGGAAGAGTCCGTAGCCGACTATGCCGGCCGCGGCACAACCTATGTCGCACGTCGTGACGGGGAAATCCTCGGCCAGTATGTATTCCTGCACACGCGGCCGTTCACGGCCGAAGTGGTCAATATCGCCGTCGTCCCCGAACACCAGCGCAAGGGCATCGCCACGGCCATGCTCCGCCACGCCGTCGCCACGGCCCGGGCGGCCGGGTTCCATCTTCTCGAAATCGGCACAGGAGATTTGGGCGCGGGCCAGATTGCGCTCTACGAACGCTGCGGGTTCGTCCGCTGCGGCGTCGACGTGGACTATTTCCGCAAACACTACCCCGTTCCGTTTTTCGCAAACGGCGTCGAATGCCGCCACATGGTGCGCCTGCGCATGGAACTCAAATAACAGGTTATGTCGGTCAGTTGGAACCCGTGGCACGGATGCCGCAAGCTCAGCGAAGGCTGCCGGCACTGCTACGTCTACCGGCAGGATGCGCAGCACGACAAGGACAGCCGCGAGGTACGCAGGACAGCGGCTTTCAACCTGCCTGTGCGCCGCACGCGCGACGGACGTTACAAAGTCCCGCCGGGCGAGATGGTCTATACCTGCTTCACGTCCGATTTCCTCGTCGAGGAGGCCGACGCCTGGCGCGCCGAAGCGTGGGAGATGATCCGCATACGCAGCGACCTGCGTTTTTTCTTCATCACCAAGCGTATCGACCGGCTCATGCAGGTATTGCCGCCCGACTGGGGCGGGGGGGGGTACGAAAACCTCGCCGTGGGCTGCACGGTCGAGAACCAGGCGATGGCCGACTACCGGCTGCCTTTGCTGCTGGACGCCCCCCTGCGCCACAAGCTGGTCATCTGCGCCCCGCTGCTCGGGCCGCTCGACATCGCACGATACCTCACCCCCGGGATCGAAGAGGTATCCGTCGGGGGCGAATCGGGCAACGAAGCCCGCCCCTGCAATTACGACTGGGTGCTTTCGATCCGCCGCCAGTGCGTCGCGGCAGACATTCCCTTCGCTTTCCACCAAACCGGCGCGCGGCTTGTCAAGGACGGGCGCCTTTACCGCATCCGCCGCCCGTACCAGCATTCGCAGGCCCGCAAGGCCGGGATCGACTACAAGGCAAAGCGATGAGGTGAGCCCCCTATCCGCCCTGCAGGCGCCCCGGCATCCGGCCCTTGTTTTCCCACATCCCGCTCCCGGCGCTCTTCACAAGGCCATTCCCGCGCCTCCTTCCCGGCCGGTACGGTTCCGGCATGCGGTAACTCGCTCCCATATCAGCCCCGCAATCTCCCCCGGGAATCGCCCCTGCCCGACACCTCGCCCGATACCCCGGAATCGCTTTCCCCGGTATCATGCCTCTCAATAGCCCCCCCCCGGAATAGCTTCTCCCCAATAGCTCCCCCGGAACTGTCCCCCCGCCATCCGGCCCGGATGCGCAGGCTGCCGGGTCACCCTACAAAAGCAGCCGCCCCGGTTTCCCGGGGCGGCAGACTCAGCAATCAGGTTCGCTGCGAATTATTCGGTTGCCGTGGCAAGCGGCGAAGCCTGCTGGTAGACGCGGGCCGCCAGTTCCTTGTCGAGCGTATAAAGCCCGAACTTATTACCCTCTACAGCCTCGCAGGCGGTAATCATGTCGCGTGCCGACTCCTCCTCCTCGACCTGCTCGTCGACGAACCATACGAGCATGTTCGACGATGCGAAATCCTTATCTTCGGCAGCGATGGCTGCCAGGTTGTTGATCATCGAAGTCACTACCTTCTCATGCTCCAGCGTATCCTTGAACATATCGAGCGGCGACGTCCACTCGGTACGCACCTCCTCGATCGGCTTCAGCACGACCTTGGCATCGCGCGAATTGATGTAGTTCATCAGGATGCGGGCATGATCCTGCTCCTCGCGGAACTGGACGAAAAACCAGTTGGCCACACCTTTCAGCCCCTTGTTCTCGGCGTCCATCGACATCGAAAGATAAAGATAGGCCGACCACAATTCGGCGTTGATCTGCGCATTCAGTGCGTCATGTAATCTTTTGCTTAACATAGTAATATTGTTTTAAGTTTGTGTTTGTATTTTCTCTTCCTGATACAAATATACAATAGTTTCTACTAATTTGTACGAAAAACACATCATATTATTTTATAACGATATAGCTCTATGTTATAACAAAAAAAACGGAGCCCGCACCTCCGGGATGCAGGCTCCGCAAAAGCATACGGGACGATCAGAGCAGGGTGCCGTCCTCGAGGATACGCACCGTCGCCTCCCGTTCGGACTGCGGGTCTTCCACCTCGATGGCGTACCACACGCGGTCGGGGCTTTCGTAGAGGTCAACATCGTCGATCACCCACGTACCGTACTGCGATGACTGCAAAGTCCGCCTCACCACGTCCGGAACCTCCGAAAGGCGCACTCCGGTTTTCGTCCACAGCCAGGCGTCGCCCGTACCGAAGCACACCTCGAGCGCTTTCCCGGCGAAGATGATATCGACCTCGGTATTTCCCTTCTCCCGCTCCGCATCAACGATACGGGCACCGGGGTATTTCCGGGCGATGAAGTCGCTGATCGCCTTCGACAGTTCCTGCGGAAGCATATCGCCGTGATCGTCATTGCCGTCCCTGTCGGGCACTTCGCGCAACAGCACGCCGTCCTCGGAATAATAGAGGTCGAATTCCTGCTCGGCACGTTCGACTTCGAGCACATAGACCGTCTCCTGGCCGTTGCGCAGCAGCTTATCCACGTCGTCCACATGCCAAGCGGCATAATCGCCGGCTTCGTAGGCAGTACGCACCGCCCGGGGCAACTCGGCATAGGAGATATCCTCCTCGGTCATGTACCATTTGCCGGCGGCATCGAACCATGCCTGCATGACCGTGCCCGCGCTGCGGAAATCGGCGACCATATACCCGCCCTTGTCTTCCCATTCGACATGGCTTGCAGCGGGGAACATCTCCCCGAAAGCGGCCTGCACGGCGGCCGGTACCTTTACCGATTTACTGTCGTCGTCACAACCCGCCATCACACCCAGCGACACGAGTCCCATTACCAATACCATGAATTTCTTCATACGATTCCGAATTTGAGGTTAATCCCGGGGTTAAATTAATTGTCGATGTCTATCAGACGGAACTTCAGGTCGAATTTCAGGTCGAGGCCGTTGTCCAGTTCGACTTCGTAGTCGCGGCGGTCGCGGTCGATTGCCGTGATCTTGCGGTCGGGATAGTTCTTGGCGACATAGTCGCGGATCTGCTGCGGTACGATGGCGGCCGGCACCTCACCGTATTTGCATTCAACGTCTTTCCATTCGCCGTTCTTCGTGAATTCGACCTTCGCGCCGTTGACGAACACGACCTTGTAATCCTTGTCGAAAAGTTCCTCGTCCACCTTGGATAAGGAGACTTCTACGCCGGCAAAATGCGCCTTGATAAATTGCTGTGCCGTAGCCGGAAGTTCGCCGACTGCGATCGGACGGTCGTTGCCCGCGAATGCGGGGGCGGAAGTTACCATCAGGGCTGTGCCTGCGAGAATCATCATGAGCTTTTTCATAATCGTTTCAATATTAGGTTTGACTTGTGTTCACAGTGCAAAGTTGCGACCTAAAGCTGAAATGAAGTTGAAATAATCGGCCCCGATCCCTTTTTTTCGTTTTTTATATCCGGAAATGTACCGAGAAACAGTGGCACCTATTTATATAAGAGTATCCCACGCGCAGCCCGTAAAGGCGGCACACGGCGTCGACGATCGAGAGGCCGAGCCCCGTCGAGCCCTCCTTCTTCGTCCCCTGGTAAAAGCGCTCGAAGATATGCTCCGCGTCGAGTGCGCCCCCGCCGCCGCTGTTGCAGACGCGCAGTTCATGCGGGGCAACAGTGACCGACACCGTCCCGCCCCTGTCACCGTGGACATAGGCGTTTTTCAGCAGGTTCGACACCAGGCTGGCCGCCAGCGACGGATTCATCCGCACAAACAGATGTCCCTGCTCATGCAGTTCGAAACGCATTTCGCGCCCGGCGTAGATCTCCTCCATATCCTCGGCCATACGTCGCACCTGGGCGTTGAAGTCGACCTGTTCCGTCTCGGGGAATTGTCCGTTCTCGATCTTCGAAAGCAGCAGCAGCGAGCGGTTGAGCCGCACGAGGTAGTCCAGCGTCCCCTGCACCTTCAGTATCTCGCCGAGCTGCGCCTCGGTCAACGCCGAACCGTCGTCCACGAGCATCTCCAGCCGGTTGCGGCAAATGGCCAGCGGGGTCTGCATCTCATGCGAGGCATTGCCGATAAATTGTTTCTGGCGTTCGAACAGGGACTCCGCCCGCTCGGCATAACGGTTCGCCGCCTCGTTCAGCCGCCGGAATTCGACGACCTTCGTATCGTTCACCAGCGGGGCGTTCTTCCCGCCCACGGTATAACTGTCGAACCATCGCAACAGGGCATAGAGTGGCCGCAGGGTACGGTGAAGCACCAGCACGTTGACCAGCAGGATCGCCAGCAACAGGAACAGATAGAGGTAGACGATCCACCAGAGGATCGCTTCCTGCAAGTCGTCCTTTTCGATGGTCGGGGTCATCACGGTCAGTTCCTTGTAACGTCCTCCGCTGTCGCGGAATATCGTCCGCAGCACCCGCGCCGGTTCCTCTTCGTCTTTCTCGGGAATAAATATCTCCTCGTCGCTGAAAACCATATGCTGCCGCCCTTCGGCATACTCCGCCGACACGTCGTGCAGGTAATAGCCGTTGTTGCTGCCCGAATAGGCGGCAGGCAGTTCCCTCCCCGCGAGGCTCCGCGTGACCAGCATCTCGGCATAGTTCTCCAGCGAATCGTCCACCTCGTCGTTGATCTCGTCGATCATCGTCAGGTAGAACAACACGGCCCACCCCGCCAGCAACAGCGAGAGGGCCCAGGACATGTGCAACACGATGCGATAGACCAACCTCATGGGGCAACGAGTTTATAGCCGAATCCATAGACGGCCCGGATCTCGATGTCGGCCTGCGCGTCGTGGAGCCGGCGGCGCAGGTTCTTCATCTGGGCGTATACGAAATCGAAATTATCAGCCTGGTCGATATGGTCGCCCCACACGGCTTCGGCCAGCGTGGCCTTATCGACCATATGGTTCGGGCGGCTCATGAAATAGTAGAGGATGTCGTACTCCTTGCGCAGCAGTTCCACCTCGCACCCGGCCACCTCCACACGGCGGCTGTCGGGGTAGAGACGGACATTCCCCACGTCGAGGCTCTGCTGCCCGTCGCGCTGGTGACGGCGCACGACGCTGCGGATACGGGCGCTCAGTTCCGCCAGGTGGAACGGCTTGGGCAGGTAATCGTCGGCCCCGAGCTCGAGCCCCTCGACCTTGTCATCGAGCGAATCCCGGGCCGAAATGATGATCACGCCGGCAGGTTTGCGCTGCCGCCTGAGCTCTTCGAGTATCCGCAGGCCGCTGCCGTCGGGCAGCATGATATCCAGCAGGATACAGTCGTAATCGTATCCGGCGATCTTTTCGAGCGCCGATGCGTAATCGGACGCCTGCTCGACCACATACTGTTCGCGGCGCAGCGTCTGCACCATGATCTCCCGCAGGGAGGGTTCGTCTTCCACGATCAGGATTTTCATAAACAGCAAATATTCTTCGGGACAAAGTTACATTGCGAATCCGAAAAGAATCTGAAACCGCAGCGGCAATGCCCAAGTCCAAATATACGAAAAAATCTTGCACCCGCCGCTCCGGCACGGACAGCCCAGGCACGGAAAAGGGCGGAAACCGTACAAGTTTCCGCCCTATCCGTGTTTTCGGCCGGGCTCTCGCCCGCACCGGATTATTTCTCGGCAGGATCGACCTGGCAGGCTTTCGAACCGTCGTATGCCCACTTCACATAGATGGCACCCCACGTATACCCGCCGCCGAATGCCGACAGGATCAGGTTGTCGCCCGGCTTCAGCTCCTTCTCGTAGTCGTAGAGGCACGAAGGGATCGTCGCCGCCGTGGTGTTGCCGTTGCGGTCGATATTGATCATGCACTTGTCATGGTCGAGCCCCATGCGGCGGGCCGTAGCGTCGATGATGCGCAGGTTGGCCTGATGGGGAACCAGATAACGGATGTCGTCCGAGGTGAGGTTGTTGCGCTCCATGATCTCCACCGACACGTCGGCCATTTTCGAAACAGCAGCCTTGAATACGGCATGTCCGTCCCACATGATCGTGTGCCAGTTGTTCTGCACGGTCTCGATCGAAGCCGGATAGCGCGATCCGCCGGCCTTCATGTAAAGTTGCAACTCGCCCGAGCCGTCCGAACGCAGGATTTCGTCCAGCACGCCGTAACCCTCCGTATTGGGTTCCAGCAGCACGGCTGCGGCGCCGTCACCGAAGATCGGACAGGTCGAACGGTCGGTATAGTCGACGATGGTCGACATCTTGTCGGCACCGACCACGACCACCTTCTTGCACGATCCCGACTCGATGAACTTGGCACCTGTCGTCAGTGCGAAGAGAAAACCGCTGCAAGCCGCCGAAACATCGTACGCGAAAGCGTTTTTGCAACCCGCCTGGTCGGCGATCAGATTACCCGTCGAAGGGAAGAACATATCGGGGGTCACCGTGGCGCAGATCACCAGATCCACCTCCATCGGGTCTACGCCCGCCTTGTCCAGCAGGTTGATGACCGCGCGGGCACCCATATAGGAAGTGCCGACGCCTTCGCCCTTGAGGATATGGCGCGTCTTGACGCCGATATGCGACATGATCCACTCGTCGGACGTGTCGACCATGGTGCTTAATTCTTCGTTGGTGAGGATATAATCGGGGAGATATAGACCCACACCGGTAATTGCTGCTGTTATCTTGCCCATTAACTTTTCTTTACCTAATGATTATTAATTTTTGAAAGCGCGCTGCAACTTGGCGGTCAGATCCGCCGTAATGCACCGCTCGGCCGAAAGGATCATGCTCCTGATCGCCTTGGGCGATGAGATACCATGGCCGATGACCACAGGCGCATTGACGCCGAGCACGGGCGTACCGCCCACGTTCTCGTAATTCATCGCGTCCCAGAAAGCGTTTCCGCCGCCGAGTTTCTTGTTGATGTGGTAGAGGCCCTCGGCCATCTTCAGTACCGTATTGCCCACGAAACCGTCGCAGACGACCACGTCTGCGACCTTGCCCGTGAAGAGGTACGACGCCTCGACGTTACCCACGAAATCGATGCGGTCGTCGGCCTTCAGCAACTCGTACGTGGCCTTGGACTGCGTATTGCCCTTGGTCTCCTCCTCGCCGATGTTGAGCACGGCTACACGGGGTTTTCGGATCCCGAGCACGGCTTCGGCATAAATCGAGCCTATCAGCCCGTACTGCGCCAGCACCTCGGGTTTGCAGTCTACGTTCAGTCCCACGTCCAGCAACAGCGCGGGATGCCCCGTCACCGTAGGAATGATGGATGAGATCGTGGGACGGATAACCCCCTCGATCGGTTTCACGGCGTACATCGACCCGACCATCATGGCGCCCGTGCTGCCGGCACTGGCAAAACCGTCTATGGCCCCTTTGGCCAGGTAACCGAAGCCCACCGTGATGCTGGAATCGGCCTTGGCCTGGAACGCCTTGGCGGGATGGTCGCCCATTTCGATCACCTCGGTGGTAGCAACGATATCGAACCGGTCGGCAGGACAGCCTTCGCCCGCGAGCACGGCCCTGACCCTCGCCTCGTCGCCGAACAATACGATACGGCTGTCAGGCCCGATCGCATCGAGTGCCATGACAGCCCCTTTGACCGCAGCCTCGGGCGCATAATCACCACCCATGGCATCTACACCAATCTTTAACATAATCGTGCGATTTGGTTAAACTTCACGTCCCGCCCCTCCCTGCCGGCATCCGGTCACAGGCCGGACGGCCGCACACACAAAGACAGGTGCTTGCATAAATTAAAAAGAGGGCAGCCTCGCGGATGCACTCTTTAACCCTGCCGATTTATTCGGCAGCCTTTTTCTCGATCGCCAGCTTTCCGCGATAGAACCCGCATTCGGGGCATACGCGGTGATACAACGTAGCTGCGCCGCAGTTCGAGCAGATGACCACCGTCGGAACGACAGCCTTGTAATGAGTTCTTCTCTTATCGCGTCGCGTCGACGAGACTTTGTGTTTAGGATGTGCCATTTTACAATATAAATTATAAGTTTAACGTATTTCCTGTCCTAAATATTTCCCGGCCCCGGGACAAAAGCGCCTCCCGGCCGGAAATAGCTTATTCCTTTTGTTCTGTTTGCGTCCCGTCGGCCTCCATCTGTTCCTTGAGCGCGGCCAGCTTGGCCCATTCGCCCTCGTTGCGGCCCTCGGCCTCGATCCTGTCTTCGAGACGGCCGAACTCCTCGTCGGAAACGATGCGGAAACGTTCCAGCATGTCGGGATTGCACTCCCCGTCGGGATGCACCCGCTGGTAAGGCAGCGCCAGCACGATACTTTCGTAGATGTACTGCGTCAGGTCGACTTCGTCCTCCATCGGCAGCAGCCATATGACTTCGCCGTCGTACTCATGCACCTCGTCCGAGAATTTCACCAGCAACTGCCCCTCGTAATGGATTGGCACATTGCAGTCTTCCAGGCAGCGGTCGCACTCCACGACGACACTCCCGTCCACGTTAACATCGAGCGTAAGCATCGACTCGCCGCGCTCCAGGGCGACCGAGACATCGCAGTCCCCGTCCTTGATTTCCGTACTGCCGAAAGCCCTGAACAACCCGCCGTCGACCTTGAAATGGAAGTCGTGCAGGCCGCTCCTGAGCCCCCTGTAAGCAATCGTATATCTTTTTGTTTCCTCCATAGGAGCGCATTTAGGGCACAAAGTTACGAAAATATAAGACATTTGCAAAGAAAATGCAGAGTTTTAGCATCCCCGCACTCCCGGATATCCGGTCGCCCACCCGCAGAAGAGGCACGGCACAGGCTCCGGAAATTCCGGCCGCGGATTCCATCTTCGGCAAAAATCGTTATATTTGCACCGTATGGCAACAAAAGAGGGATTCACAATCGAGATTTCGAGCCGCTACGAAGGCTGGTGGCGCTACAACGTCGCGCTGATGTGCGGCTGCTTCGACACGGCGGGCAACCGCACCGGCTTCGCATCGACCGAGGCACATGTCGCCGACGTCGGCTCGAACCTGCGGGAAAAGCCCGCCGGGAATCCCGGCGGCGGCCGCGCAAGTCTCGAAACCGGGCCGTGCGACCACCTTCTGCTCTACATCTATATCGTACCCCATACGCTGCCGGCCGGCAACGACATCGGCGACACGACACCCTTCGAAGTCGAAATCCGCATCGCATACGGCGGACGGCGGCTCCGCGCGGAGAAACGCCTCATCAACCAGTGGTCGGGCGCCTCGATCGAGATGCGCGTGGATTCCGAAGCCCGGTAGCGGGCATCCCGGGACAACACCCGCCGTCCCGGAATACGTTGCCTGGCAGGGCAACCTCAGCCCCCCCGCAGCCACAAAAAAAGAAGGAACCCACACGGGTTCCTTCTTCCATTATAGCGACGGCTTACGATTATTTGTTGTTGTAAGCGGCCATCTTCTGAATCAGCATCACGACCTTGTTCGAGTAGCCCCACTCGTTGTCATACCAAGCCACGAGCTTCACGAAGTTCGGGTTGAGTGCGATACCGGCCTTGGCGTCGAAGATCGAGGTGTTGGCGTCACCCGTGAAGTCGGTCGAAACCACGTCGTCCTCGGTGTACTCGATGATACCCTTGAACTCGTTCTCCGAAGCCTTCTTCATGGCAGCCTTGATCTCGTCGTACGAAGCACCCTTCTCCAGACGGCAGGTCAGGTCTACGACCGAAACGTCGAGCGTCGGAACGCGGAATGCCATACCGGTCAGTTTGCCGTTCAGGGCGGGGATCACCTTGCCTACGGCCTTTGCAGCACCGGTCGACGAGGGGATGATGTTGCCGCCGGCAGCACGGCCGCCGCGCCAGTCCTTCATCGAGGGGCCGTCTACGGTCTTCTGCGTTGCGGTGGTAGCGTGTACGGTGGTCATGAGACCCTCGACGATGCCGAAGTTGTCGTTGATGACCTTAGCCAACGGAGCGAGGCAGTTCGTGGTGCACGATGCATTCGAAACGATCTTCTGGCCGGCGTAGCTGTCGGTGTTCACGCCGCATACGAACATCGGGGTGTCGTCCTTCGAGGGGGCCGACATAACGACGTACTTGGCACCGGCTGCGATGTGGGCCTCGGCCTTCTCCTTGGTCAGGAACAGACCGGTCGACTCTACGATATACTCGGCGCCGACTTCGTTCCACTTCAGGTTTGCGGGATCCTTCTCGGCGGTTACGCGGATCACGTTGCCGTTCACGATGAGCTGGCCCTTCTCCACGTTATAGTCGATCGTACCGTTGAAACGGCCGTGTACCGAGTCGTACTTGAGCATGTAAGCCATGTAGTCTACCGGAACGAGGTCATTGATACCTACAACCTCAATGTCTGCATTGTTGCATGCAGCGCGGAATACCAGACGGCCGATACGACCGAAACCGTTGATACCAACTTTGATCTTTGACATAGTTTTATGATTTATTTGTTAATAAAAAAATGCACTATTTTTTCACTGCGCAAAAGTACATACTTTATGTATATTACGCAAATAAAAAATTAAATTTTTTTAGGAACCCGGCTGCCTACTTTGCAGCCAGCTTGGCCTTTTTGGCCATCGCCGAGGCGAATACGAAATCGTTGAGTTCCGGGTTGTCGGCATGCAGGATATCGTCCTTGGTACCCTCCCACCACTTGCGACCTTCGTGAATGTATACAATTTTCTCGCCGATCTCCATGACCGAGTTCATATCGTGCGTATTGATGATCGTCGTGATGTTGTACTCGCGCGTGATTTCGTGGATCAGGTTGTCGATGACGATCGAGGTCTGCGGGTCGAGGCCCGAGTTGGGCTCGTCGCAGAACAGGTAACGCGGGTTGAGCACGATGGCGCGGGCAATGGCCACGCGTTTGATCATTCCGCCCGACAACTCGGCGGGATAGAGGTGGTTGGCGTCTTCCAGCCGCACGCGCTGCAGGCAGAAATCCACACGTTCCATCTTCTCTTTCTCGCTCTGCGAGGTGAAGAGGTCGAGCGGCAGCTTGACGTTCTCCTCGACGGTCGAAGAGTCGAGCAGCGCCCCGCCTTGGAAAATCATGCCGATGTCCTTGCGGATGGCGCGCCGCTCGCGGAAATCGAGACGCGTGAAATTCGTATCGTCGTACCACACGTCGCCCGAATCGGGTTCATGCAGCCCTACCAGCGTTTTCAGCAGCACGGTCTTGCCCGAACCGCTGCGCCCGATGATGAGGTTGGTCTTCCCGGTCAGGAACTCGATCGAGATGTCGTCGAGCACCACGCGCCCGTCGAACGATTTGGTGATGTGCTCGGCACGTATCATATCAGCAGGACTTGCGTAAGGATCAGGTTAAAGATCATGATTACCACGGAACTGGCCACCACGGCGCGCGTCGAGGCGGCGCCCACTTCGAGCGAATTGCCCTTGGCAAAGTAACCGTAGAACGCCGAAATCGAGGTGATGATATAGGCGAACACGGCGGTCTTGATAAGCGAGTAGACGATCGAATAGGGCTTGAAGTCCATCAGCAGTCCGTCAACATAGTCGGCCGGGATCATGATGCCGGTCAGATAGGCGATGGCCCAGCCGCCGATGATTCCGATGGCGATGCTGAGGATCGTCAGGAACGGGAAGAAGACCACCGCGGCGACGATCTTCGGCAGGATGAGGTACGAAGCCGAATTGACGCCCATGATCTCCAGCGCGTCGATCTGTTCGGTAATGCGCATCGTGCCGATCTCCGAGGCGATGCTCGAACCGACCTTGCCGGCCAGAATCAGCGCCACGACCGTCGACGAGAATTCGAGGATCATCGTCTCGCGCGTGGCGTAACCGACCAGCGAACGGGGGATGAACGGCGAATCGAGGTTGATGCACATCTGCAAGGTGATGACCGCACCGATGAAGACCGAAATAATGGCCGTCAGGCCGATCGAGTCGATTCCCAGGGACTCCATTTCGTAAATGATGCGCCGGCGGTAGATGGCAGCCTTCTCCGGACGAGAAAAGACCTTTCCCATCAGCATGAAATAACGGCCGATCAACTCAAATATCTTCCACATGGCGCTACTCCTCTCCGGGCTCCTTGGTCTCTTCGAATTCGACATAGTCGCCTACGTCGCGCGAGACCCGTTTCTCGGGCGTTTCCGAGGTTTTATATACCTTCACTTCGCCTTCGCGACCCTTGCGGGGCTCCCCTGCAAAGGGCGAGCCGAAGCCCTGAGCGCCGAAGTTTCCTTCGCCGAACTGTTCTTCCATCCGGCGGCGCATTTTATAGACGCGCCAGCGGAACAGCAGGATCGCCGCTACTACCAATACGATGACTCCCATAATGAAATAGAGAAAAAAAAGTGCGATTCCCCTGAGCAGCGCCGGGGCGCCGATAGCCAGGATGAGGATGACCAGGGTCGTCAGCGGATTGCGCTGCACGAACCTCACCAGGCCATCTATGATCGCTGTCAGAAAATTCATTGCATTTTCGGTTTACAACCCTACAAAGGTAGGGAAAATTATGCGTATTTCAATTAAATGTCGTAAATTTGGTGCCGGAACTTTGCCGGCGGGCGGGGCAAAGCCTTCGGGCAGGGCCTGCCGGGCGCAGGCGAAGTCCCGATGCCAGTGGCGTATTAAATAAAACCATACATAAATCCATGAACTCCAATCCGCTCAACAGCCTTACCGCCATCTCTCCCGTCGATGGCCGCTACCGTAATACAACGGAGAAATTAGCCGATTATTTTTCGGAACAGGCGCTCATCCGCTACCGCATCCGCGTCGAAGTGGAGTATTTCATCGCGCTGTGCGAATTGCCGCTGCCCCAGCTGGCGGACATCGACCGCACGAAATTCGCAGCCCTGCGCGCCCTGTACCTCGATTTCGCACCGGCCGACGCCGGGCGCGTGAAGGAGATCGAATCGGTCACCAACCACGACGTCAAAGCCATAGAGTACATCATCAAGGAAAAAATGGACAGCCTCGGGCTGGGAGCTTACAAGGAATTCGTACATTTCGGCCTCACCTCGCAGGACATCAACAACACGGCCATCCCGCTCTCGCTCAAGGACGCCATGACAGGGGTTTACTACCCGGCCGTCGAAGAGGTGCGCGACAAACTGGCCGCCTTCGCCGACGAATGGCGCGACGTGCCGATGCTGGCCCGCACCCACGGCCAGCCGGCCTCCCCCACGACGCTGGGCAAGGAGTTCATGGTCTTTGTCGAACGCGTGGAGAAACAGCTCGCCATGCTGCACGACATCGCCGTGCCGGCCAAATTCGGCGGCGCGACAGGCAACTTCAACGCCCACCGGGCAGCCTACCCGCAGTACGACTGGGTAGCCTTCGCCAACAAATTCGTGGGCGAAACGCTGGGGCTCTGCCGCTCGCAATATACCACGCAGATCGAGCATTACGATAACCTCGCGGCGATCTTCGACAACATGAAGCGCATCGACACCATCCTGATCGACCTCTGCCGCGACATGTGGACGTACATCTCGATGGAATACTTCAAACAGCAGATCAAGGCGGGCGAAGTCGGTTCGAGCGCCATGCCCCATAAGGTCAACCCCATCGACTTCGAGAACGCCGAGGGGAATTTCGGCATCGCCAACGCCGTCTTCGGGCACCTCGCGTCGAAGCTCCCCGTTTCGCGCCTGCAACGCGACCTGACGGATTCGACCGTGCTGCGTAACATCGGCGTCCCCATTGCCCATGCGGCCATCGCGCTCCGCTCGCTGATGAAGGGCCTGAACAAGGTAATCCTCAACCGCGAAGCCCTCGAGCGCGACCTGGCGAACAACTGGGCCGTCGTAGCCGAAGGCATCCAGACCATCCTGCGCCGCGAAGGTTATCCCAAGCCCTACGAGGCGCTCAAGGCCCTGACCCGCACCAACGCCCATATCACGCACGAGTCGATCGCCGCATTCATCGAGACGCTCGACGTGGCCGAGGCCGTGAAAGAGGAGCTGCGCGCCCTCTCGCCCTCGACCTACACGGGCATCATCCGGTAACCCCTGCGAAAAATATCCCGCAGGGACGCAGTAATACCCCGCAACGGCGCAAGGCCCGGAATCATGTTCCGGGCCTTTGTCTTTGGCATACGTTTTGCGACGAGGATAGTCAACTGCGGACAGCAACCGCAGTGAGGTTTCTTCATTTATTTAAGTTTGGGTTAGTAGTTTTAGGAGGGCAATCCTCCAAGGGCAGCAGGCAATCGTGAGATTCCCTGCTGTCTTGTTATATTATTGTCCTCCACCCGTTCACTCCGGCACCCTCACCCCCGATTTATCGCACTTTCAGGCAAGACGGATAAAAAAAATTTGGATTTTATTGGCAGAAAGGTTATTTTTATCCCGTCACATATTGCACGGCCGCCCCGTAAACCCGATTGAATATCCAAAGACGACCGGCCCTGCGCCCGAACAACAGTATTAACCCACTAATTTCCAAAGTTTAACCACTATGATCAAATCTTTCCTGTCATGGGGAACGGCACTGTTGGTGCTGTGCTCTGGTCTGCTAAGCTCATGCGACGACAAAAACGAGGGGGGGGGGAAATCCTGACCCAAGCGTCACGCTCGCCATCGGCGACGCCGCATTCAACTCCCTGAAATTCACGCTCACACTCAAGGATGCGGACAAATGCAGCTACATCTGCACCAAGGCGTCCGAAGCCGTGCCTGCGGCAGCGACGATCATCGCCGAAGGCCAGTCCGTAAGCGCATCGGGCGTCGTCGAGATCGCCGGCCTCGAACCCAACACGGCCTACCGCCTCTCCGCCGTCGCCCTGAAAGGCAACATCAACGGCAAGGTCAGCTCGATCGAGCACACCACCTCGGCACCCGGCGTACATCCCGCGGTCGTCCTGACACCGGGCCAGTCCACCACAACGACTCTTACGTTCAACGCCGCCCTGACCGACCCAGAAACCGCAGCCTATGTCTGCCTCGAAAAGACCGAGGGGCTGACCCTTCCCACGGCCGAGGAGATACTGCGTGACGGCAAAGCCATCGCACAGACGGGCGACATCCTTGTCGAAAACCTGAAACCCTCCACCACGTATGTCATTGCGGCTGCCGTCACCAACACCGGGATCTACTCGGAAGTCAACAGCATCGTGATGGCAACCGGAACGCCGACGCCCGTGGTGACGCTGACAGCGGGAGCCACAGCCCCGACGACACTCACCTTTACAGTAGACCTCGCCGACACGGAGAAGGCCGCCTACGTATGCCTCGAAAAAGCGGACGGCACGCCCGTCCCGACGGCCGAAAAAATCCTCACCGACGGTACAGCCATCGCACAGGCCGGGGAGATCACCGTAGACAACCTGAAAGACGGCACCACCTATGTCATCGCCGTCGCAGCATCCAACAAAGAGGTCTATTCCGAAGTCAAGTCGATTGAAATGGCCACCGACAAGGATTTGAGCGGCCCGGCCGTCTTCGACCGCCAGGTAGCCGGCGGCTATTATGGTATTCCCGAAGGTGGCCGATACGGTGAATACCTCGTCATATTAGCCGACGGCGAGGCCATAGGTGCCGACGGAGTGTATGCGACCATCGGAGCCGGGCGTACCATGAGCCTGAACCTCTATCAATTTACTCCCACGAATATGAATAACATCGTCCTACCGGATCGCACCTACAAATATGCCACCGACAAATCCATTTCGACATTCCACCCGGCCAAGACCTACTGCATGGTCAACGACGGCAAGGGGAATATCACGAAAGTGGAATTCAAGGCAGGAACGATCGCTGTGACAAAGTCCGGCTCGACCTTTACGGTCAAGGCCACGCTGACCACGACCGACGACAAAGAGTTCACGGCCAGCTACACCGGCCCGATTACGATCGAGGACAAGACAGCCGTCAAAATCGAGCCCCTGCCCGACCTCGAAAACGACGTCACGAACGCAACTTTCATCCGCGCACTGGCTAAATACTATAACAACGATGCCGGCACGGCAAACGACTGCGTCGTAAACCTCTACGATGTCCAGCCGACGGTCAACGACGATTACGACTACCTCATAGGGGCCGGGCATATGGTATCGCTCTACCTGACGACCGCACTTTCCGAAGAAATGGTACTCCAGGAAGGAACCTACACGGTGTCCGACACAGGCACGCCGGGCACCTACGCACCGGGCGAGCAGATAGAGTTCATGGACTCCATGCTGGCCATGGGAACCTATTGCGAGGAACGCAACGCCTCCAACGAATCGGTTTACGGATTCATCACGTCCGGCACGGTGACAGTCACGAAGGTCGGCACCAACTACCGCTTCGTACTCGACTTTACGACCGACAAAGGCCGCAAGGTCAGCGGCACTTACGAAGGCGCCGTGGAGATGAGGGACAAACGCAAGTAGAAATAATCCCCTTGCCACAACCCGGGATTACCGGAAACAGCACACGCAGGATGTCCGTGGGGACATCCTGCGGTTGTTTATACCCTTTCCCGCCGGCATGTATCATAGGCCGCACCCCCGCCGCACACACAAACGCCGTTCCGACACGGCGCCGCGGCACGGGATTTGCAACATACCGGGTAACTGCGGAACAGCAACCGCAGTGAGGTTTCTTCATTTATTTAAGTTTGGGTTAGTAGTTTCAGGAGGGCAATCCTCCGGAAGGCAGCAGGCAATCGTGAGATTCCCTGCTGTTTTTTTGCGCCCCGTCCGCAGGCGGTCAACACGCAGGCGCAGAGGAGCCCGCGGGGCGCGGAAACGCCCGCATAAACCATGCACACGCCCGAAAAAACATCCGCCCGGCCGCGTTGCGGCATAGAAACTGATTGACGGCCAGTTGTAAAACACAATTCCACATTATGGCAAAACGTAAAAATATCACGACGACACAGCTTGCCCTGATGACCGCGGCGGCGGTTATCAGCCTGCGCGGACTCCCGATGATGGCGCAGGAGGAGCTGACGATGTTCTTCTACATCTTTTTCGCCACGTTCCTGTTCCTGATCCCGGCGGCGCTGGTAGGGGCCGAACTGGGAAGCGCCTTCGCCTCGAAGGGCGGCGGGGTCTACACCTGGGTCAAGGAGGCGTTCAACAAACACCTGGGGTTTACGGCCATCTTCCTGCAATGGATCCAAAACGTCGTATGGTACCCCACCGTGCTGGGCTTTGCCGCAGCCTCGATCGCCTATATGATCGGGATGCCCGGCCTGGCGCAGAACGGACTTTTCGTGGGGCTTTTCTCGATCGCCATGTACTGGTGCGCCACGCTGGTCACGCTGCGCGGCACCTCGGCCATATCGGGCATTACGAGCAAAGGGTTCCTGATCGGCACGGTGCTTCCCGGCATCGTCGTAATCGTCATGGCCGTCATCTGGATGGCCGGAGGCAACCCCGTCGCATTGGAGCACATCCCCGACACCGTCAGCCAGGTCGTCAATATCGACGCGGCGCACCACGTGCATCCGCGCCTCTTCCCGCACATCACAGGCATGAGCGACATCGCATTCCTGGCCGGGATACTGCTGCTCTTCGCCGGCGTCGAGGTACACGCCGTACATGCCCCGGAGCTCGATAAGCCGCAGACCCAGTTCCCGCGCGCCATGTTCCTGGCGGCGCTGATCTCGTTCGGGCTCTTCACGCTGGGTGCGCTGGCCGTGGCGATCATCACCCCCTACGACCAGATCAACCTCCAGTCGGGGCTGTTCACCACGTTCCAGATCGTCTTCGACCACTACCACATCGGCTGGCTCTCGAACGTCATGGGGCTTCTCGTGGCATTCGGCGCACTGGCAGGCGTCATGTCGTGGATTTCGGGCCCGAGC
>OLRE01000227.1_pt1 | contig 68243 bp, 58 predicted proteins | sample 1672461 | NCBI WGS metagenome assembly OLRE01 (sample SAMEA3136688, study PRJEB25190) | human gut metagenome | biome: human gut; feature: human-associated habitat; material: faeces | place: Austria | collected 2013
AGCACATTTTTTGTGTTCCTCTTAAAAGATGCCATTTCTTAACTTAATGACATTGCCATTTTAGGTGCTTTTACTTGTATATTTTCGAAAACTGTAGAATACCATTGATATAAAATAATAAGGATACACAGATATTCAATACCTTGTTGTCGAAGGGACTTTTGACAAAACAAATGAGAATGCCCGCAATAATGTTTAATAATCCTTTAATAATATACATAATGAATTCCTTAAATATAAATATACTGAAATAAATATCAATGTCAAATCCAGAATGATGTTATAATAGATGCATGCTGATTAATGTATATGTAGAATACAATCGCCTACGCAATACCTTTACATATTCTTGTGATTGTCATGTTGAAGTTGGATGTCGAGTCCGTGTTGAATTCAACAATCGAACGCTTGTAGGATTTGTCGAAGAAGTAGATGTAGAAAGCGATTTTAAAAATATTAAACCTGTCATTGAAGTCATAGATGAAAAGCCATTATTAAATAACGAATTAAAGGTATTGGCAAATTATATGGCTGATTTTTATGCGAGTTCGAAAGTGACTTGTTATAAAACAATGCTGCCACCAGCTTTGCGTCCCTCTAGTAAGCATTCAAAAATTATCTATGAAGATTATGCGATATTGAATGATTCTGATTTGCCTTTAACTTCTAGACAAAAAGAAGTGCTTGAAATGTTTACCTATCCATGTAAGATGAGTGAACTTAGAAAAGTAAGTCCATCCATCACAAAGGTATTATTGGATAAAGGTTATATTACTCTTGAAAAAAGAATCAAGGATTCCAATACTTGTGTCAGTGAAATTGCGGATGTTACACATTCTTTAACTTCTGAGCAAGTGTCGGCGATTGAAACCATTCAAAACACCAATAAAACGGTCTCTTTACTTCATGGCGTGACTGGTTCTGGTAAAACCGAAGTCTTTTTGCGTTTGGCAGAAGATGTATTATCGACTGGAAAACAAGTTCTATTTCTTGTTCCTGAAATAGGTTTAACACCGATGATGATACAAAGAGTGCAGGCGCGTTTTAAACAAAAGATTGCGATTTATCATTCAGGATTGAATGCGCAAGAAAAGCTGGAACAATATAATTTAGTAAAAGATCATAAAGTCGATATTGTTGTGGGTACGCGGAGTGCTTGTTTTATGCCGTTTTCTTCTTTAGGCTTGATTTTAATGGATGAAGAACACGATTCAAGCTACAAACAAGATAATACACCACGCTATCATACGCGCGATATTGTCTTATTTCGTGCGGCCTATCATAAGTGTAAAGTCGTATTGGCAAGTGCGACACCTTCTTTAGAATCGTACGCAAGAGCTTATAAAAATGTCTATGAATTGATTGAACTTAAAAATCGCATTCATGAAATGCCGGAAATTTGTTTGGTAGACATGAAAAAGGAAAGAATCACAAATGGCTTATCTGAAACATTGCTTCAAGCTATTCATGAGCGTCTTTCTAAAAATGAACAAGTGATCTTGCTTTTAAATCGAAGAGGCTATTTACCCGTTGTTCGCTGTAGTGATTGTGGCCACGTACGCATATGTCCAGATTGCGGTGTGGCTTTAACCTACCACAAAAATCAAAATGCCTTGGTATGTCATTGTTGTGGAAGACAATTTCCATTTATGGAAGAATGTCCAAGCTGTCATTCTAAGAACTATTTTAAAGCCGGTATGGGAACAGAGCGTTTGGAAGAACAGATTCTAGAAATCTTTAAGAATCATCATGTCGTTCGTATGGATGCAGATAGTACACGAAGAAAGAATGCACATGAAAAGTTGTTACAAGAATTTGAAGAGTCTGGAGATCTATTAATCGGTACGCAAATGGTGGCTAAAGGCTTGGATTTTGAAAGAGTGACTTTAGTTGGAATTTTAAATGCGGATGCCACGCTTTGTCGAAATGACTATAGGGCAAGCGAGACAGCGTATGAAATGTTAGAACAGGCGAGTGGAAGAAGTGGTCGTGGAAAGTTAAAAGGACAAGTTATGATTCAAACATTTGATCCGGATCATTTTGTGATGCGATGTGTTCAAATGCATGACTATAAGATGTTTTTTAATCAAGAAATGCGCTATCGCCATTTAGGGATGTATCCACCCTATGTGTATTTATGTACCTTAGTATTTACACATTTTGATTTGCAGGAAGCCTATAAAATGGCGCGTGTTGCGAAATCGTATTTTACTTCTTTGCGCGTATTAGGTCCGATTGAAATTCGTATGCAACAAAAGAAGCATCGCGTGCGCTTGATTCTAAAATCAAAGGACGATCAATTATTACACAAACTTGTGCGAAACTATTTGGATGAAACAAAACAGGTTGTGGATGTGAATATGCATCCAATTATGATGGAGGAATAGAATGAGAAAATGGATATGGAAAGCCTTAGATGAAGTTGTGAATAAAAAAGTCTATTCCAATTTATATTTAAGAAATCATTTACAGGAAGTGGATGAAAAAGATCGTGCTTTGGCTACACGTATTTTTTATGGAACGATTCAGAATTATCGTTATTGTAAAGAATGCTGGTCAAAGTATGTGAAGAATAAATTACACCCTAAAATGGATGTGTTATTGACAATGAGTACATATCAATTGTTGTTTTTGGATAAAGTCCCAAGCTATGCGATTGTCAATGATGCGGTCAATATTGCCAAAAAGATCAATGTGAAATATGCGGGTTTGACAAATGCTGTATTGCATAAGGTTAAAGCGATTGAAACAGATAATGTAGCTTTAAAGTATTCATTGCCCGATTGGCTTTATAAGATGTGGGTTTCTCAATATGGACAAGAAAAAGCTTTAGTGATGGCCAGTGCAAGTGTAAATATATTACCCATGTATGTTCGACGAAATACATTAAGGACTCGTGAAGCTGATTTTGATTTGGAACCGTTTGTTTGTGTTCAAGATCCATTATATATTTATACAGGTCATGATTATTTTCATCATGACTACTATCAAAAAGGTTATATGAGTGCCCAAGATGAGGGGAGTTTTGCGATTGCGAAATTTGTTGATCCTAAGGAAAATGAAAGGATTCTAGACTGTTGTGCAGCTCCAGGAACAAAGACTATGGCCATGGCCGAAAGGATGCATAACCAAGGTCATATTGATTCGTATGATTTACATGCACATCGTAAAGACTTGATTGAAAGTGATGCCAAACGCTTAGGCATTGATATTGTACATGCAGGTGTACAAGATGCGACAACATTTAAAAGTTCTGTGTTATATGATCGTATCTTATGTGATGTTCCATGTTCAGGCTATGGCGTATTATCGAGAAAACCCGATATTAAATTACACATGGTCCCTGAAGATATGGATACATTGATTCCGTTGCAGTATTCGATTCTGAATAATGTATGTCAATATGTAAAGGTGGGGGGAGTCTTAGTCTATTCCACTTGTACGATGAATAAAAAAGAGAATGAAAAACAAATTGAAAAATTTTTGAGTGCGCACGAAGAGTTTAGTCTTGTGGATGAAAAAACCATTTTTAGTGATACAAGACAAGATGGCTTCTATATGGCAAAACTAGTGCGTAAATGATATAATGAACGGTAGAAATTGAGGTGCTATTTTGGAAAGTTTATACAATTTAAATTATGATCAAATGTGCGAATATGCTCTAGATCACGGATGGAAATCGTATCGTGGACATCAGATCTTTCAATGGTTATATCGCAATCGTGTATTTGACATTGATGAAATGAGCAATGTATCAAAGGAAACAAGAGAAATCTTAAAGAAAGATTTTATTGTGAATCCTTTAGAGTTAATAAAAAAACAAGTTTCACATGATGGAACAACAAAATTCTTGTTTAAAACAAGTGATGGTGCACTACTTGAAAGTGTTATGATGGTCTTTGACTATGGTCGCAGTGTTTGTGTATCGAGTCAGGTTGGCTGCAACATGGGCTGTGCATTTTGTGCGAGTGGTTTGACAAAGAAAAAAAGAGATCTAACAAGTGGTGAAATGGTTGCCCAGGTAATGTATGTTCAAAAAGAATTGGATAAAGATAACTTGCGCCTTTCACATATTGTTGTCATGGGTACAGGAGAACCTTTTGATAACTATGATAATGTCATGAATTTTTTGGCAACAGTAAACCATGATCGTGGTTTAGGCATTGGTTCTAGACATATTACGATTTCAACTTGTGGCATTGTTCCAAGAATCTACGATTTTGCCAATGAACATACACAATACAATTTAGCCATTAGTTTACATGCACCAAATGATGAATTGCGTGATAAATTAATGCCAGTTAACCATGCATATCCATTAAAAGAGTTGATGGAAGCTGTTAAGTATTATGGTCAGGAAAACAATCGTCGTTTGACTTTTGAATATATATTATTAAATGGCGTTAATGATCGTCCTGAACATGCCAAACAATTGTCAAAGCTTCTTCATGGAATGAATGCATATGTCAACTTAATTCCATACAATGCGGTAGATGAAAAGGGATTTAAATCGGTAAGCCACGACGAAGCTATGGTTTTTTATGATTTGTTGATGAAGAATCATGTTCGTTGTACGATTCGAAAAGAACATGGTAACGATATCGATGCGGCATGTGGACAATTAAGAATCAAAGAAATTAAAAAGGAAGGAATTTAGGCGGATGAAAGTTTTTGCGAATACAGATGTAGGTCTTGTAAGACAATTAAATGAAGATGATTATTGCATCGCTCATAATGCCAATGATGAATGGATGGCCATTGTCTGCGATGGTATTGGTGGTGCAAAAGCAGGAGAAGTGGCGAGTCATACAGCGGTAATGACGATGTATGAAGCGTTTATGAAGTCTCCTGTATTTAAAAAAGATCGTCAAGTCGACAACTGGATTCGTGAAAATTTAAATCAGGCGAATGATTTCATTTATTCAAAAAGCTTAAAGAATCCCAATGAAAGAGGTATGGGGACTACGGCAGTGGGTGTCATCAAAGCTCATATTGGGACGTTTATTTTTAATGTGGGAGACTCAAGAATTTATGCGGATTATAATAATGAATTGATTCAAATGAGTGAAGATCATAGTGTGATTGCCCAATTATTAAAAGAGGGTAAGATCACTTTAGATGAGGCAAAGTCTCATCCACAAAAAAATACATTAACAAATGCCTTAGGTGTATGGCATGTTTTCCGTATTGATATCAATAAGATTGAAAATACATACAAATATTTGTTGGTTTCAAGTGATGGATTACATGGATATGTTGAAAAGAAAGTGATTTCGGATATAGTACATGATTCGAGTCTTTCTTTACAGGAAAAAACAGAAACACTGATTGCCAGAGCCAATCAATCAGGTGGTTATGATAACTGCACAGTTATCTTAATGGAGAATGATGGAGAATAATAACTATGATGATGGAACAAATAGCGAACCGCTATGAGATCTTGTCTTTGATTGGTCAGGGTGGAATGGCGGATGTCTATAAGGCAAAGGATACGATATTAAATCGTATTGTGGCAATCAAAGTTCTGCGTGATAAATTAAGTGGGGATGCGATGGCATTAGTGCGCTTTCAGCGTGAGGCAAGTGCAGCGAGTCGTTTATCTCATCCAAATGTTGTAGATATATATGATGTTGGTGAATATGAAGGTATGCACTATATTGTCATGGAATATATTCGTGGTCGAACTTTAAAAGATTTGATTGCACAGCGCGGAGCTTTAGATGTGGATGAAGCCATTGGCATTATGAAACAATTGATTAGTGCAATTGATCATGCGCACGATCATAATATTATTCATCGTGATATCAAGCCGCAAAATGTGTTGGTAAAAGACGATGGAACGATTAAAATTACAGATTTTGGGATTGCGGTAGCCCATGGCTCTGTACAGCTAACATTTAATAATACGGTTATGGGTTCAGCCCATTATTTAGCGCCAGAAACAACACAGGGTAAAGAACCAAATGCACAAGTGGATATCTATTCATTGGGTATTGTATTCTATGAACTATTAACAGGGCACGTTCCTTTTACAGGAAAGACACCGACAGAGATTGCGATCAAGCATTTGCGTAAGCCAATGCCTTATGTGCGTGATTTCAATCCGGATATTCCGCAGTCTGTTGAAAATATTATTTTAAAGGCGACCGCAAAAAATTTAGATGACCGTTATGTATCTTGTAAAGAAATGCTTTATGATTTAATGCATTGCATGGATATAGAATATCGTGATATGAAGCGTATCAAGGTGGATACAAGTTCGAATAAAGAATTGATGAAATATGATAATGGGCATATTGATTTTGAAGATGAAGAGTCTGAAAAAGAAGAGAAGAAAAAACAAAATTGGATTCCAGCCGTCATGATTAGTGCTGCTGTTGTGATTTCCATTGTTGTACTTGTACTCATTGCCAGCATTACAGGCATAATTAAGATTAGTGGCTTTCTAGGCTATCAAACAATGCCGAATGTAGTGGATTTGACACCGGATGAGGCCATTGATGTGTTGCAGGATGCGCATTTTAATACTTCAAGAGTAACGTATGTTTATAAGGCGAATGATAAGTATGAAAAGGGAAAAGTCATTAAAGCTTCTTATAAAGAGGGTGAAGTGATTTTAAATGATGCGAAAATTGTTTTAACCGTTTCTAAAGGATCTACCTATTTAGTACCAGACTTTACAGATGGCTCGTATTCGGAGGCTGCTTATGAATTGGCAAAGAATTGTCCAAATGTGCAAATTGAAGTGGAATATGAAGGCTCAAAAGATATGGATCCAGGTATCATTTTACAACAAAAGGGTTTAACGCCAGGGAAACGTATTGATCCAGACAGTAAGGAAACCATTACTTTTGTGGTAAGTACCTATCCTTCGATTGTGATTCCTTCGGACTTGATTGGTCAAGACGTATTGGATGCCAAAGATGAATTGAATGATTTAGGAATTGCGGTTGTCTTAAGTCATATTGAAAATGGACAGAGCAGCAATAAGGTCATAAGTGTATCGCCAGATGTTGGAACTGAATATGTACAGGAAGGAACAAACAGTGTTGTGACACTGTATTATGATTAATATGCAGCAAGGAAGAATTATAAAAATAATTTCGAATCAATATACGATTCAAAATGAAAAGGAAGAAATCATTGCCAAACCAAGAGGTAAGATGCGCCAGCATGAAGCGCCAGTCGTCGGGGATTTTGTCGAATATGAAAAGATTGAGGATTCGTATCGTATTCATAAAATTCTTCCACGAACAAATCGTCTTTTGAGACCGGCCATAGCCAATGTAGATCAGGCTTTGATCGTCACGAGTTTAAAAGATCCGGACTATTCTTGTCACTTATTAAATCGTTTGATCTTCTTAGTAGGTTTAGCGGGTGTCAAACCGGTGATTTGTGTGACCAAACTTGATTTATTGGATCAACCCGAAGAAATTTTGGCGGATCTTGAAAAATATAAAAAGGCCGGGTATGATGTGGTTTTCTCCAATCCCGGTAGTGATGATAAAGAATTACAGGAAATCTTAAATGGAAAAGTGTCTGTTTTATGTGGTCAGTCGGGTGCGGGAAAAAGTTCTTTATTGAACCGTCTAAATCCTGATTTTGAATTACAGACACAAGCTATTTCGAAGGCTTTGGGTCGTGGTAAACATACGACACGCTATTGCCAGTTACACCATGTGTGTGATGGCTTAGTAGCGGATACGCCTGGATTTTCAAGCTTAGATTTTACAAGGTTAGATACTTCGCATTTAGATGCGTGTATTCTAGATTTTAAACCATACATTCATACTTGTCGTTTTAAAGACTGCAGGCACTTGAATGAGCCGGATTGTAAGATCAAAGAGGCTGTTGAAAATGGCCAAATCAATCCATCCGTTTATGAGGATTATAAAAATATTATGGAAGAAAGAGGTAAAAAACTATGAATTCAATTGTGATTGCACCTTCAATTTTATCTTTGGATTATGCTAATGTGAGTGCACAATTAGAAATTTTAAAAGAATCTAAAGCAGAATGGTTACACTTTGATGTGATGGACGGTCATTTCGTACCGAATTTAACGTTTGGACCTGATATTTTAAGAGGTTTTAAAAAGGCTTGTCCATTATTTATGGATGTGCATTTAATGGTAGAAGACCCAGAAACATATGCACCTATCTTTATTAAAAATGGAGCGGATCTAGTAACTTTCCATACAGAAGCTTTGAATAATGATTTGACTCGTATTCAGAAGTTGTTGGATGAAATTCATGGTTTGGGTGCGAAAGGTGGCATAGTCGTAAAACCAAATACGGCCATTGAACCTTTTGAAAGTGTACTTCAATCTTGTGATCTTGTCTTAATTATGAGTGTTGAGCCTGGTTTTGGAGGCCAGAAATTTATGGCCGACATGCTTAAAAAAGTAGAGTGGTTAAAAGAAAAGCGTGAAGCATTGAACCTTTCATATCGTATTGAAATTGATGGTGGTATCAACCAGGATACGTTTAGATTGGCATTAAATGCAGGTTGCGACACATTGGTTGCGGGAAGCTACGTATTTAAAAATGATATTGCAAAGACAATTGAAGGTATGCTTGAATAAATGACTTGTGCGGTTTTAATTACACCACTCGTTGATGTTGTGCCAAAAATTGAAAATTGTGATTATATCGGTGTTGATGCTGGTGCATTAAAAATTATAGATCAGGGTTTTCCGATTAAAATGGCTGTGGGAGACTTTGATTCTTTAAGTGAAGAGGATTTTAAACGAATCACGTGTCCAATCGAAAGGCATCCCATTATGAAGGATGAAACGGATTCAGAGCTTGCGATTCGTTTATGTAAAGATTATGATACGATCTATTTATATGGGGCCATGCAAGGAAGAATCGATCATACGATTGCGAATATTCGCTTGGCGATGTATCGTTTTCAAAATGTAGTGTTGATCGATGAGCACCAAAAAATATCTGTTATGAATGTGGGCATTCATGAAATTGATGATTCGTATCATCATATTTCGTTTTATCCGATTCAAGAGGGTGTGCTTTCTTTATCGGGATTTTTGTATCCATTAGATAAAAGACGGATTCATATCGAAGAAATATATACGACAAGTAATTCTTTAACAGAAAAAAAGGGAATCGTTCGTGTGGATGAAGGCAGCTTTTTATGTGTACAATCCAACTGGAGGTAGTCTATGTTCTATGATGTAGCTATGAACTTTGTGATTGGAACCATATTAATGGTTGCGGGAGCCATCATGATATGGATTCCCAATCGTATTTTTACAGGAATCTTAATCGCATCTATTGTATTTTTATGTGTCGATGGCGTCGTTTTATTTATTCGTTTTGTGAAGAATAAAATGAATAAAGATTTTTTCTTTTCCATATTATCCTTTGCGTTTATGTTTTTCTTAATGAACTTTCGGTATCTTCCACAATGGATCTTGCGAGTAAACTTTGGCGGATATTGTATTCTTTGTGGCTTTGCCTGTTTTGTTCAGCTTGTGATTAATCAAATCAATCATATTAAAGGAAACTTCTTAAACTTTGTGTTTAGCTTTATTTATATTTTCTTTGGCTTCTATTTATTATTGAATCCAGATTTTCATACAGATCTTTTAATGCGTGCTTTTGGCATTTACTTTATGATCTTAGGTATGCGTTATTTAGGGGATGGATATGAGGGAATCAATCCTTTAACGAAATCTAAATGGAAACGAAAAGTAAGAATCACACTTCCGGCTTTTCTTTGTGCTTTAGTTCCAGATGCGGCTTTGACAAGTATCAACCGGTATTTAGAGGATGGTAAGCCTGAAGATTTAAATACGTATAAGAAGGATGAGGTTGTTCGCTTAAAGGTGATTGTCCATGTAGGGCCCAAGGGCTTTCAAAAGGTAGGGCACATCTGTTTTGCGTATGATGATATTGTCTATAGTTATGGAAATTATGATAGTGATTCCTTTCATTTAAATCAAACGATTGGGGATGGTATTTTCTTTACGGTGCCACTTGAAAAATACATTCCGAATATGATTTCGGCAGAGAACAATTCCATTTTTGAATATGGTATTTATACAACGTCGAAACAGAATGCATTGATTGAAAAAGAAATTGAAAAGATTCGTCAAAATGGCTATCGTTGGTATACAAAGATTGAAAAAGAAGATGGGTATGATCGTTTTAGTGAATATGAAATGGATTATCCAAGTCGCCTACATTATCGTACGGGAGCAAAGTTATATAAGGTCAAGAGTGGTAAATTTCATATTTACTGGGCTTTAGGTGATAATTGTGCTTCTTTTACCGATTTGGTTTTGGGAACGTTAGGTGCGGATGTATTGAGTATACGCGGTATTATTAGTCCAGGTACGTATTTGGATTGGCTTCAAAAAGAGTATTTGAAAAAGAACAGTCCCATTGTATTTAGACGTATATATAAGGAATGGGATAGCAAGTGATGAATGGATATTTTTATGTATTAACGACAATTGATATTTTCGTTCTTTGTTTCATGTGCGTTTTGACGCGATTGAGTGAATCGTTAAATAAAAAACAAAAGCGTGGATTTTTATTTGCGTTTGGATTGATTGCACTGATTTCATTATTAGAAGTCGTTACATTAAAAGTGGACGGTTTACCAAAGAAATTTCGTTGGATCAATATAGTATCGAACTATCTTGGTTTTGGTCTTACGCCATCGGTTTGTATATGTTTGGTGTATGTATTGGACAAGAAGACAAAACTTAGGTGGGAATTCAAATTGGCGATTTTATGTGAAATCGTATATCTTTTGATTCTGGCCCTATCGATTCCGCTTGGACTTGTATTTTCAGTAAGTCAAGAAAATATATATTCTAGGGGGCCTTATTTCGTTATTTATATCTTTGCGTATTTTATATCAATATTATATTTATCTTTATCTACGATCTTTGTCTCAAAACAGTTTCAAAATCGCAGTAAAGCATTGATTTATCCATTAATGATCTTCTTGGTTGCAGAAACGATCATACAAATCTTAGTTCCAGATCTTCATGTGAGCTGGCTTTGTGTCACCTTACTTTCGGTTTTATATTTTATATATTGTAGCGAAATGTGGAATCAGTTAGATGGTTTGACCGGATTATTAAATCAGAATAGTTTTTTGAATCGCTCTGAAGAAATGAATTATACAAATGGTATGTTGATTGTCTTTGATGTGGATGATTTTAAACATGTCAATGATGTGTATGGTCATGTCAAAGGGGATTTGTGTTTGCGTATCATTGCGGATTGTATTAAGAAGGCATATGCCAAATATGGCTATTGTTACAGAGTTGGTGGCGATGAATTCTGCGTCTTATTAAAAAATAGTCGAAATGAAGAGGCGTGTTCTGTACAGTTTGAAAGTTTCATAAAAAAGAAGCGTAATAAATATACATATTTGCCTTCTGTATCTTATGGTTCGGCCTTGTTGCTGACGGGGGATATTGTGAGTGTCAAGGATTTGGCAGATCAAAATATGTATTCGAATAAGCAGAAGCATAAAAGAAAAAAGGGGCAGTGATAAACTGCTCTTTTAAGGTATAAGCCAAGTGATGATATCTACAAGCCATGCAATGAAATTCGATCCTTTCTTGATTTCATTATTATATAGATGGGATTGAATCATTTCTTCTTTGGTGAAGCCTTTTTGTGTAAGAGAATCAATTTCTTGTTGAGTTAAACCTTGGTTTAGTAGTTCGTCATGGTCTTGTTTGTTCATATATGTATCCTCAAATTCATTGTAACATAAAGAAAAAAAGAAGAGTATTCTCTTCTTTTTTATCTTATGCATAATTTTTTTTAAGGATCCTAATTATCTAAAATTAAATAGCGTTTTGTTTCTTCAAAGTTTTTAATGTTCTAGCTGAAACACGGATAGTTTGTGGCTTTCCATCAACTACAACACGAACTTTTTGAAGATTCACGTTCCATTTACGGCGAGAAGCACGCATTGAGTGAGAACGTTTATTTCCAGATAAAGGACCTTTTCCAGATACTGCACATACTCTTGACATCTTAATGTCCTCCTTTTTCTTTCATTTACGCAATCGCTTAACTATAATACCATTAACAAGCCCTTATTTCAACCCCTGAATTAAAATTTGTTCAAGACTCAATAGAATGTTATAATGATAATGTTTTAAAAAAAGAGGAGACGATGGAATGTTGAATTCGAATTACTTAATAATCTTGGGCATGTGTTTAGTTACGCTTGTGATTATGTTGCTGATTATGCCTGGATTGATTGATTATTTACATAAAATTAAGTTTGGACAAACAGAAAGAGAAGAGGGGTTGGCAAGCCATAAAAAGAAGAATGGTACGCCTACTATGGGTGGATTAGCTTTCATTATTGTACCGACACTTGTCTATATTATAGGTTCTTTCTTTACTCCATTCAAATTGGATATGAATACAATGATTATTCTACTTGCCTTTGTAGGGTATGGTGTTGTTGGATTTATTGATGATTATATTATTGTTGTACAAAAGAATAATGAGGGGTTAAAACCAGCTCATAAGTTTTTACTTCAGTCTATTTTAGCGGTTGTGTTTTTCTTCTTATATCGTACAAGTTCAACTACTGATATTTGGATTCCTATTTTTAATGTGACAATTGATTTATCATGGTTCTACTTTATTTTAGTATTCTTTATGTTTACAGCTGAAACGAATGCGGTGAACTTAACGGATGGTTTAGATGGATTGTGTGCAGGCCAGATGGTCATTGCGCTTGTTCCATTTGTGGTATTCGCATTGATGCAAGGATTATATAATGTGGCATGTTTGATTTGTCTCGTGATCTTTGCGTTACTTGGGTATTTGAAGTTTAATAAGCATCCAGCTCAAATCTTTATGGGTGATACGGGATCATTGGCTTTGGGTGGCTTGATTGCTGCTGTGGCAATGGTCTTAAAACAAGAAATTTTATTGATTATTATTGGTTTTGTTTTTGTTGCAGAAGTTTGCAGCGTTATTATACAGGTTACGTATTATAAAAAAACACATAAGAGAATTTTCAAGATGGCGCCTTTGCACCACCATTTTGAAATGTGTGGATGGTCTGAAGAAAAGGTTGTTACACGTTTTAGACTTGTTGGTGTTATCTTAGCAATTCTTGGACTTGTTTTGGGGGTAATGTAGATGGAAACTGTATTAGTCATTGGGGCTGCCCGTAGTGGGATTGCCGTTAGTAAGCTTTTATTAAAGAATGGATATCATGTTGTTTTAACGGATTCGAATGCGATTAAAGAAAAGACAGAATTAGAATCAATGGGTATCGAAGTGTTTGATGAAGGACATCCAGATTCATTAAAAGAAAAGAAGTACGCGTTTATCGTGAAGAATCCTGGTATTCCTTATCGTGTTCCTTTCGTACATTATTTTGTAGAACAAAACGCAAAAATCTATACAGAAATTGAAGTGGCGTATCGGTATGCCAAGAACTTTAATTATGCAGCCGTAACAGGTACAGATGGTAAGACAACCGTAACGACGTTATTATATGAGATGTTGAATCGACAAAAGAAGAGTTTGGTTGCTGGAAACATTGGTACGCCTTTATGCGAATTGGCTTTAGAATATACGGATGAAGACTATAATGTAGCTCTTGAATTAAGTAATTTCCAATTGTTGGGAATTGAAACATTTAGACCTCATGTATCAACCGTGACAAATTTGGCACCGGATCATTTAGATTATATGGATAGTCTAGAAGCGTATTATGAAAGTAAGATGCGTATTTATGAGAACACAAATGCGGATGATTACTTTATTAGTAATGTGGATGATGAAAATGTTGTGAAGTATGCTCAAAACATTCCTTGTCATGTGATTGATTTTTCTTTGAAAAGAAAAGATGTTGATTTATATAAAGATGATAAGTATGCCTATTATAAAAATACGCAGTTGTTTACTTTATCGGATTTAAAAATTGTTGGTGAATTCAATTGTGGGAATGCGATGATGGCAAGTTGTATGGCCTATTTGATGGGTGTTTCTTTGTTTAATATTCAGGAAGTGATTCGTGAATTTAGTGGTGTAGAACATCGTATTGAATATGTCGATACTATTGATAATGTTCGTTTCTACAATGATTCTAAGGCTACAAATACGCATGCGGCTTGTGCAGGTTTATCTGCATTTGAGAAGAATGTAATTCTACTTTGTGGTGGTAAAGATAAACATATTTCTTTTGATGATTTGAAACAATATGATGGTGTAGTGAAGAAATGTATTTCTTTTGGTCAGACAAAAGATAAGTTTAAAGATATCTTTACGAGTCAAATGAGTGTTGAAACAATGAAGGATGCGTTTGAAAAGGCTGTGTTATTGGCAAAACCTGGTGATATTGTCTTATTGTGTCCTGCATGTTCTAGTTTTGACCAGTTTAAAAATTATGAGATTAGGGGCGAAATTTTTAAACAGATGGTTCATGAGTATGCAGCTAAAAGGAATGAAGAATGACATTTCTAAGCAGTATTGTTAAGACAATCGTATTAGGAATCATACAGGGGATAACGGAATGGCTGCCGATTTCTTCGACAGGACATTTAATTTTATTTGCGAGCATTTGGCCACTTGAACCGGCTACCTTCTTTGAAGTGTTCAAGGTGGTTATTCAGTTTGGAAGTATTTTAGCGGTTTTAGTGTTGTACTATCAGAAATTGAATCCTTTTGATCAGCGTAAATCGCCTAAAAAGAGAAAACAGACTTTACAACTTTGGTCTAAGGTGATTGTGGGCGTCATTCCAGCTGCCATTATTGGCTTATTGTTGGATGATATTATTGAGGGATATTTATCGGCAAACTTTGTGATTGCGGTAGCACTGATTGCGTATGGGATTATTTTTATCTTGGTTGAGAAGAATCCAAGACAAGAAAAGATTGAAACGATTGAACAAGTTGATTATATATCGGCTTTAAAGATTGGATGCTTTCAATGTCTAGCCTTGATTCCAGGAACTTCAAGAAGTGGAGCTACGATTTTGGGTGGCTTATATTGTGGTTGCTCTAGAACGGTCGCAAGTGAATTCTCGTTTTTCTTGGCAATCCCTGTCATGTTTGGAGCGAGTCTTTTAAAGGTCATTAAATATTTTATAAAGGTAGGTTTATTTAGTTTTGGACAATTGTTCTTATTACTACTAGGAACGTTTGTGGCTTTTGTGGTGAGTTTATTTGCGATAAAAGCTTTATTAAACTATGTAAAGAGCCATGATTTTACAATTTTTGGGTGGTACCGCATTATTTTAGGTATCTTTGTGATTATATTTTTCTATGTGATTTAAAGAGGGTTATAGTAATGAATGAATTTGATTTGCATATGCATTCCTGTTATTCGGGTGATGGGCAGTTTACGCCTGAAGAATTGATTGGAATCGCAAAAGAAAGAGGATTAAAAACCATTGCGTTAAGTGATCATGATTGTATCAGTGGTGTTAAGGAAATGATCAAACTTGGTGAAGAAGCGGGTATTGAAGTGATTCCTGCCATTGAGTGTTCAACAAGTATTGGATATACAGATGTACATTTACTTGGATATGGTATCGATTTGGAGGATACCTATTTTCAAAATTTATTAGAAAGAACGCAAGTGAAGTCTAGAAATGCATTTTCAACTCGTTGCGATAAATTAAGAGTAAAGTATGGTGTTGAAATTGATGAAGAGGCTGTTTTGAAAGAGGCGAAGGGTAAGAATCCTTGGTTTGTGATGTGTACGCATATGTTCAATGATCCTCGTTATCAAGATATTCCAGATTTTAAGGATTATATTCCAGGCGGTAAAAGAAGTGATCCGGCACCCGTTAATTTCTTTTGGGATAAATGTCAATATGGTTCGGATTTATTTGTATATGTACCAATGCCTGATTTTGTCGAATCGGTTCAAAAGATTCATGAGGCTGGTGGACTTGCGATTGTAGCGCATCCTTTTAATACGTTTTATAAAAATGATGAGATGTTCAAGGTGTTATTGGATGCTGGAGTGGATGGTATTGAAGCTTATAGTAATTATCATACGCCTGAACAAAATGTATATTATGAAAAACTAGCGAAGGAACATCATTTATTGATTACTTGTGGAAGTGATTTCCATGGGGAGAAAAAGCCAAGTATTCAAATGGGGGAGTATGGATTGGATAAAGATGGTTCTTTATGGCTAGAACAATTTAAGGAAAAACTAAAGGCAGCAAGATAACTTGCTGCCTACATTGTTAATAGGAATGTAAATAGAATGCAATAGCTTAATAGATTGGTAGAGCGACTTACTCGAAATAGAGATTGATGTCCCATTTCTGTGATGGCACAGAATTTATCTACAGCCTGAATGATCCATCCAACATTTGTGCTTGGGTGGCTTGTTTTTAATGGCCACATGTGATGTAGAATGGCATCGTCAATAGTTGGATTTGTTGATGTGATGTTTTTAGCGTTCTCAAGGGCAATGATTGGGTGAATCATCGCATGATTTCCTTCCAAAGGACGCTTATCATCTGTTTTCCAATCATAGTAATATAGATCATGTAATAGACCGGCACGTGCTGCACTATAGGCGTCAATACCGAATTTTCTGCAAATTAAAAAGGAATAGTAAGAAACGTTTAAAGAATGTTGAAAGCGAGATGTAGCCATGTGTTGGCTGCATTTTTTTAGGGCTTGTACTTCTTGTGTATCAATTAAGTCTGATATTGTATCAAAATATTCTTGTGCAATATGAGTATCTTGTCGTTGTAAATTGATTCTTGATAAAATAGCTTTTTCCATTTCTTGACCTCACTAGGGAAGAATATAGCATATTTAAATATAAGATACAACTATTTATTTTAAACCTAGTATTATGATATAATTAATTGAAGGAGGCTATTATTATGGTAATTTTATATACTTCTCCAGGTTGTGCGAGTTGTCGTAAGGCAAAACAGTGGTTAAAAGACAACCAAATTGAATTTGTTGAAAAGAATATATTTACTTCATTATTGAAGGAAAGTGAAATTAAATATTTATTGTCGCGATGTGAAAATGGAACGGAAGATATCATTTCGGTTCGTTCGAAGGCATTCCAGGCACTTCAAAAAGATATCGATGATTATTCGATGAAGGAATTGGTTACTTTGATTCAGGAAAATCCATCGATTCTAAAAAGACCGATTCTTTTATCAGAAAAGAGTCTTGTGGTTGGATATGATGATGATGAAATCACAACAATGATGCCAGCACAGTTACGAACAGTCGTAGACAATGCGTGTACAGATGCTTGTCCAAACTATTCTGTTTGTGGTAAGTGTAGAGAGCGTGCAAGTATGAACTAGAGTATTCTAGTTCTTTTTTTGCTTAAACAGATAAACTTAGAGTAGAAGTATGTTTAGCAGGAATTTTCTAAACTATATCTTGTGAATCTGCTGCTAATAAGGGCGCAATAAATTTGGATGGAGTTAGGTGTATTTGCTCTCCAAGAATTTAAGGAGCGGCATATACCTCCAAAACGGTTTAAAGCTGATTTTAGGCTTAGACAACTTTTAGTTGTCCGGCTCCTTTTTTTCAACTATTTTAATGCTTCTGTCATCCTTGTCGATTTCAAAATGAACATACTGTAAAAAAATGGTATAGCGTTTAGACAAAAAAGTGTGGTTGTTAAGCGTGGATAAACCTATTGGTGAAAACTGATAGGTTTTTATTTGTGAAATTTTAAAATAAACTATCATTATGTAAATTTGTATGCTATAATTATTTACACATGTAAACGGTTACAAATAGGAGGTAAAATATTATGGATAAAAAATATGTCTATGAATTTAATGAAGGCGATGAAACGATGCGTGAATTGTTAGGTGGAAAAGGTGCCAACTTAGCTGGAATGTCTAAACTTGGAATGCCTGTGCCTTATGGATTTACTATCACTACAGAAGCTTGTAACCAATATTATGAAGATAATGAAACAATTAATGATGGTATTAAAGCTCAAATCATGGAATATCTAGATTTATTGGAAAAGAAGTCTGGAAAGAAATTAGGGGATGAAGCCAATCCTTTATTAGTATCTGTTCGTTCAGGGGCACGTGCAAGTATGCCTGGTATGATGGATACTATTTTAAATTTAGGTATGAATAAAACAGTTGCAGAAACAGTCGCAAACTTAACAAATAATGAGCGTTTCGCATATGATTCATATCGTCGTTTTATTCAAATGTATTCAGACGTTGTTATGGGGTTGAGTAAAAAGCGTTTTGAAGAGATCATCGATGAAGTAAAGGCTGAAAGAGGCATTAGTGATGACTTAGATTTAAATGCTGAAGATATGAAGAAATTAGTAGAATTATTTAAAGCGTTCTACAAAAATGAATTAAAATCTGAATTCCCTGAAGATCCAAAAGAACAATTGATGGGGGCTATTGAAGCTGTATTCCGTTCTTGGAACAACCCTCGTGCAATCTACTATCGTAAGATGAATGATATCCCTTCAAGCTGGGGAACAGCTGTTAACGTACAGATGATGGTATTTGGTAATATGGGTAATGATTGTGGTACAGGTGTTGCCTTTACGCGTAATCCAAGTACGGGTGAGAATAAATTGTATGGTGAATTCTTAATGAATGCCCAAGGTGAAGATGTTGTTGCGGGTATTCGTACACCTCAAAAAATTGATCAATTAAAAGAAGTAGCGCCTAATGCTTATGATGATTTTGTAGCTATTACTAAGAAATTGGAAACTCACTATCGTAATATGCAGGACATGGAATTCACAATTGAAAAAGGTAAATTATTCATGTTGCAGACACGTAATGGTAAACGTACGGCTCAGGCTGCTTTAAAGATTGCGTGTGATATGGTGGATGAAGGTATGATTACAATTGATGAAGCTTTAATGATGGTTGAACCTAAACAATTAGATTCATTACTTCACCCAATGTTTGATGCGGATGAATTAAAGAAAGCTGAACCAATTGCTTCAGCACTTCCAGCAAGTCCAGGTGCTGCGTGTGGTCAAATCGTATTTAGTGCAGAAGAAGCAATCCAAGAAGCAAGTCGTAACCACAAAGTCATCTTAGTTCGTTTAGAAACAAGTCCAGAAGATATTGAAGGTATGCATGTATCTCAAGGTATCTTAACGGTACGTGGTGGTATGACAAGTCATGCTGCTGTTGTTGCACGTGGTATGGGTGCATGTTGCGTCAGTGGTTGTGGCGATATCAAGATGCATGATGATGAAGGATATTTTGAAATTGATGGTGTGAAATATCACCGTGGAGATTGGATTAGTTTAGATGGTTCTACAGGAAATATCTATGGTAGTGCTATTAAAACCGTTCCTGCAAGTATTTCAGGTGATTTTGAACGTTTCATGAACTGGGCGGATGAAAGACGTACATTAAAAGTTCGTACAAATGCGGATACACCACATGATGCAAAACAAGCTCATGAATTTGGTGCGCAAGGTATTGGTTTAGTTCGTACGGAACACATGTTCTTTGAAGGGGATCGTATTAAAGCGGTTCGTGAAATGATTGTTTCTAAAACGGCAGCTCAAAGACGTGTCGCATTAGAAAAAATCTTGCCTATGCAAAGAAGTGACTTTGAAGGAATCTATGAAGCTATGGAAGGTCTACCAGTGACAATTCGTTACTTGGATCCACCTTTACATGAATTCTTACCTACAAACTCTTATGATATTACACAATTAGCTAAGGATATGCACATTGGATTGGATGAATTGAAATCTGTCATTTCTAGCTTACACGAATTCAACCCTATGATGGGTCATCGTGGATGTCGTTTGGCTATTTCGTATCCTGAAATTGCTGAAATGCAGACAACTGCAGTGATTCAGGCTGCATTAGCTGTCAATGAAAGACACCCAGACTGGAAGATTGAACCAGAAATCATGATTCCATTAGTTGGTGATGTTGCAGAACTTCGCTATGTTAAAAAGGTTGTATGTGAGGTAGCTGACAAATTGATTCAAGAATCCGAATTCGATATGAAATATCATGTTGGTACAATGATTGAAATTCCTCGTGCTGCATTATTAGCGGATGAAATCGCAAAAGAAGCTGAATTCTTCTCATTTGGTACAAATGACTTAACACAGATGACATTTGGATTCTCAAGAGATGATGCAGGAGGATTCTTACAAGATTACTATGACAAGAAGATTTTCGAACAAGATCCATTTGCACATTTAGATCAAAGAGGTGTTGGAAAACTTATAAAGATGGCAACTGAACTTGGAAGAAGTACTCGTCCAAATATTAAATTAGGTATTTGTGGAGAACATGGTGGTGATCCAGCAAGTATTGAATTCTGTCATAGAGTTGGATTGAATTACGTTTCTTGTTCACCATATCGTGTACCAATCGCTAGACTTGCTGCTGCACAGGCTGCTATTAAATTCAACAAAGATTTGATTGATTTCAACTCCTTTTAGTATACTGATTTTGAGGTGTTTAAAATGGATTATGTATATGTCACAAAAGAAAATATAGAACAAGAACACATTTGTTGTGCCATTAGTAGTAATTCAGATGTTGAAGTAAGATCCAAGAAAGATTGGTTGACAGATTGTTTTGAGGATGGACTTGTCTTTATTAAAGCATCTGTAAGAGCGAAATGCTTTATTGAATATATTCCGGCAAAGAATGCGTGGATTCCACTCGATGCCAAGAATTTTATGTATATTGATTGTCTATGGGTATCTGGATCTTTAAAGGGTCATGGGTATTCGAGTGAATTATTAAATATGTGTATTGAGGATAGTAAGAAGAAGGGGTTGGATGGAATTTGTATCTTATCTAGTAAAAAGAAAATGCCGTATCTTGCAGATCCTAAGTTTTTAACATATAAAGGTTTTAAAGTGTGTGATGAAGCGAGCAATGGAATACAATTGTGGTATTTAGCTTTTAATGATTCGGATGCACCTAAATTTAAATCTTGTGCGAAAGATTGTCATACAGACGAACTAGGTTTTGTCTTATATTATACAAATCAGTGTCCTTTTAATGCGAAATATGTTCCAGTGATTGAGAATGTTTCAAAAGATTTAAATATCGCATTTAAAGCGATTCATTTAGATACAAAAGAAAAGGCGCAAAATGCGCCAACACCCATTACTACCTATGCCTTATTTTATAATGGTGAGTATGTGACAAATGATGTGATGAATGAGAAGAAGTTTTTAAAGTTAGTTGAGAAGCTAATATAGTCACTAATTATCTTGAGACATGATGGTTTTAAATAATAGATATATCAAGTAGATTGTATTTAGTGCAAATGGAACAATCAGATTGGTACTAATAAGGCTTGCAAAAAATAGAATGTGGGATAAGGAATTTTCTTCTCCACTAACAATGACATATGGAGATAGTGCCATAGTTAAAAAGATCAGAAAATAGATAGCTAAAATGACTAAGAAATGATTTTGTATTGTTTCATAATGAAATTCCTCCTTGATTTCATATTAGCAGATTTGACTTGCACTTTGTATTGTTTTGTACTAGAATTCTAGATGTAGTAAATAAATCTGGGGAGCTATTGCTGAGAGGAAGTACGACTTCGACCCATTAAACCTGACGGATAATGCCGGCGTAGGAAGTATAGATGTTTTTTTGACCTGTCTTTTTACGTTGCAGGTCTTTTTATTTTATTGCCTTGCTGTAGGGGAGCGCCTAGAGTATAGAAAACAAGCGAGGGAGCCTGAATTGACAGGATGAGAGAGGACTGTTTGTCTAATACCGAAACCACAGATGGTTTTTTGCGTGTTTTCTAGGCCATCTGTATCTGTAGGAGGTAGTATTATGAATAAACACAATTACTTATTAAGCTTAGTCTTTTTTTCAATGATGGTAGCTGTTGGAGTGGTTATTTCTCCCATTTTACGTGTGGAAGGAATGTGTCCTATGGCACATCTTATTAATATCACTATGGCTGTATTTATGGGGCCTTGGTATTCATTTCTTTGTGCTTTAGCTATTGGTTTAATTCGTATGACAGTTATGGGAATTCCACCATTGGCTTTAACTGGTGCTATTTTTGGAGCTACATTATCTGGTATTTTATATCGTGTTAGTAAAGGAAAAATCTGGGCTGCCGTACTTGGTGAAGTCATTGGTACAGGTTTAATTGGTTCTGTTCTTTCATATCCAGTTATGACATATTTATGGGGAAGAACGGGACTTACATGGATGTTCTATGTACCTAGCTTTTTAATGGGTACAATCATCGGTGGAAGTATTGCGTATGTTTTATTGAAGTCGATGTCTCGTAGTGGTATCCTAGAAAATATTCAAAGAAAGTTAGGAGTGCAAAAATTTGTTGAAACAAACGAATAATTTGATTCACTGTATCACAAATCCGATTTCAATTAATGATTGTGCAAATCTTATATTAGCTTTGGGTGCGAAGCCGATTATGGCTTGTCACCCCGATGAAGTTGATGATATCACTTGCCATTCTGCGGCTTTGGCATTAAATCTAGGTAACTTTGATGATGTAAGAGCTAAGTCTATGATGATTAGTGCTAAGTGCGCAAAAGAAAATGGAATCCCATTCATTTTAGATTTGGTTGGAGTGGCTTGTTCAACGCTTCGATTGAATTATGCCAAAGAACTTGTTTCTTTATATTGTCCAACCGTTATTAAAGGCAACATCAGTGAGTGTAAAGCTTTTTATGGAATGACAAGCCATGCGCATGGTGTAGATGCGGATGTTCTCGATGAAGAGAATATCTATGAAAGTGCGAAATGGCTAAAGGACATGGCTTTACATCTTGGTTGTGTAGTTGTTTGTAGCGGCAAGGTGGATGTCATTACAGATGGTAATGAAGTGAATTTAATTTCAAATGGTTGTGACATGCTTTCAAGAATTACAGGAACAGGATGCATGTTAAATGTAGCTATTGCGACATTTTTAGCTAGCTACTCACCTTTATCGGCTTGTGTGAAGGCAACCTGTTATTATGAAGTTGCTGCAGAAAAAACGAAATGTGAAGGTCCTGGAACTTTCCATATGCATTTTATGGATGAGATCTATAAGCTTACCAGTTTTGATGAATCTTTGTTTAAAATAGAGGTGTTAGAATGAAAAAAGTAGATTATACATTATATTTTATTACCAATTCAGATGGTTATGATGAAGAAACTTTTTTAAATAAAGTAAAAGGGGCATGTCTTGGTGGAGCAACCATTGTCCAGCTTCGTGAAAAGAATAAGTCGACTTTAGAGTATTATGAACTCGCTTTAAAAGTAAAAGAGATTACTGATTTTTATCATATTCCATTAATTATTGATGATCGAATTGATGTCGCAATGGCTGTAGGATGTGGTGTTCATTTAGGAAATGAAGATATGCCAATTTCACAAGCTCGTAAAATTATGGGAAAAGGTTGTATTATTGGGGCTACCGCAAAGACAGTTGAAGTTGCGAAAAAAGCAGAGGCCGATGGTGCTGACTACTTAGGTTGTGGTGCCATTTATCCGACAAAGACGCATGTGAAAACGAAGATTACGAGTGTGGAAACACTGAATGACATTTGTTCGGCTGTCAATATTCCGGTTTGTGCGATTGGTGGATTAAATAAAGATAATCTTTCTGTTTTAGAAAAGAGTCCTATTCAAGGTGTTTGTGTTGTATCGGCTATTATGGATCAAGAGGATACAAAAAAAGCAGCTGAAGAATTGAAGGAATCGATTCAAAAGATCGTGGCATAAAAAATGCCACTTTTATTTTTGGAAAATATAACCTAAAATAGTATTTATGAGAAAAAGAAAAATATTAGTCCTTTCAATCACCATTGTTGCCATAGCTCTTATACTTGAAACATGTATATTAAGATATGTAAATGAAAAAAATGCGCAAACCACATCCAATGTATTATTGGATCGTGTGATTGCGGTTCTTGATAAAAATGAGTCGAGTGAAGAGCGGTTTGTGAAATCATTAAAAGATGATTATATAGTTCGTGCTAAGGCCATATCTTATATTGTGGATGCCAAGCCGGAAGTAGAATATGATATTGATGAACTTCAAAAAATCGCATCTTTAATGTCCGTCGATGAAATTCATTTTATTGATGAAACAGGAACGATATATTCGGGTTCAATACCTAAATATTTTGGATATAGCTTTGATTCTGGTGAACAAATGGCTTTCTTTAAGCAAATGTTAAACAATTACGATTTAACATTATGCCAGGATGTAACACCAAATACGGCCGAAGCTAAAGAGATGATGTATGCGATCACTTGGAATGAATCTAAAACGCATATGGTTCAAGTGGGTATTACGCCAAAGCGTCTTTTAAAAGAGTTGAAACAAAACCAAATTTCAAATGTCGTAGCCGATATGCCTGTGTATAAGGGAATGGAAATTTATGTTGTAAATTCAAAGACGAAAATAATTGAGGGGGCTACTGACAAAAATAAAATAGGGAAGAAGATTCTGACTTCTAATAAAAACTATCAATATATAACTCGAAAACACGGAAATTATAATGTATCTGTAACCGTATCTGAATCGATGTTTTCTCAAAGTAATATCGTAGCGATATTGATTGTTGGTATTTATTTGACTTTAGCTTCATGCTTACTTGTTCTTATGCTTTCTAGAGTATTAAAAGAGAAGTATGAAAAAGAAAAGTATATGTATACTTCAAATACGGATGGACTGACGAAATGTTTCAATCGACGTGCGTATGATTCAGATATGGAAAAGTTAGATTTAAATACGGAATGGGCTTATATATCTTTAGACTTAAACGGTCTAAAACAAGCCAATGATTCACTTGGCCATAGTGCAGGGGATGAACTTATTTGTGCGGCTAGTAACTGCATGAAGTTTGCGTTTGCCTCTTATGGAAAGATCTATCGTATTGGTGGAGATGAATTTGTCGTATGGATTCAAAACTCTGTTTCTAATCTAGATTCCATATTACAAGTATTTGATGCGACTGTTCATGATTGGCATGGTAAGTACTCAAATTCGATATCTGTATCATATGGTGTAGTCAAGTCTTCAGAAAAATCTTTTGACTCGGTTCAAGAAATAAGTAAATTAGCTGATGAAAGAATGTATCAAAATAAAAAGGATTACTATACAACGAGTTGTAATGATCGAAGAAGCTAATTAAAAAGCATCTCTAGGGATGCTTTTTTGTTTTGATATTATTTATTTACGGCTTCTTTTAGAGCTTTGGCAACTTTGAACTTAACAGATTTGCTAGCTTCAATTTGAATTTTTTCTTTCGTTAGAGGATTGAATCCTTCTCTAGCTTTTCTTTCAGTGATTTCAAATTTTCCAAATCCTGCAAGATCCACCGTTTTTCCTTCACTTAAACCCTCAAAGATTTGTGTTAATGCCAAGTCAACAACTTCAGTGATGTCCTTTTTAGATAAGTGAGAATCTTCGGCAATGTTTGAAATGATGTCCTTTTTAGTTAATTTTTCCATGTTTATAAGTCTCCTTTATATCCCTATAATACGCCTTTTTTCACCATTAGCCAACCCATTAGATGAATTGGTTGAACAAATTCGTTGTTTTTAATTAAATCATTGATTTCATCTTCTGTATATTCTTTGACTTCTAAAAATTCTGTCGAATCTAGATGCTGATTCGATACTTTTTCACAATCATCGGCATAATATAAATACGCATAATTATCCGCTATGGTAGGATTACTAGGAATCGTATAAATATGTTTCCAGTGATCTGAAACGTAGCCTGTTTCTTCTTGCAATTCACGTTTAGCTGCAAGTAATGCACTGTCTTTTTCATCACCCTCAATGCCACCGGCACAAAATTCAGTGGTTACAGATTTAAGTCCATGTCTAAATTGACGAACTGTTATATACTTATCATCTTTTGTTCTTGCGATAATCACAACAAAGTTTCTTCTTGAATAGTTATAGAAAGGGGAGAATTCCTTTCCATCTGGAAGAATAAAAGACTCTTTACGAAAGTCGATCCATTCATCTTGTACAATATGTTCTGTTTTATTTAATTTCCAATTTAAATCCATTTTTATCACCTAGGTAATTATAAACCAAATAAAAAAAATAGTGCAACCAAAGTTACACTATTCATTGACTATGCTTGTTGAGCAATTCCAACGTATCTTGAACTTAATGCAGTAGCTAAAGCCATGTTTGAAACAACAGCTACGATGACTTCAGGAATCATATTTGTTCCGATGACACCAGCCATAACACCGTTCAATGCAGCTTGGCTAATGCCTAAAGCTTGTGAGTATTGAGGACCGAATAAGATAACGATCAATCCTAATACCATGATTGTGTGGCATACTGTCGCAACAGCTGCTGCAATACCTGCAGCGACTGGAGTATTCTTTGCGTATTTTTTCGCAAATTTAAATACATAACCAGCAATCACACCCAACAAAATACGTGGAACTAAAGCTATAACTAAACTAAAGAAGTTACCAGAAATACCACCAACTGTGATAAATGGAGAGAAGACAAAGCTTGTGATTCCAGGTGTCATTGTAGCTCCAATGACTGAAGTACATCCAAATACAAATCCTAAGAAAGCACCGGCTGCAGGTCCCATTGTACTAGCCAAGATAATGACAGGCACGTGCATTAATGTAACACTTAATGCGTTGATACGTAAGTATCCAATTGGTGTTAAATACATGATGATTTCGATGGCTAAAAATAAAGCCAACACGCACATCTGGCGTACTGATAGTTTTGATTTGTTCATATTTCCTCCTACTTTCGTTTCTTTAAAAGAATACGATGTAACTAATCAAATGGATGTCTTCATACATAGATTATGGTCATGAGATCCATATCCACAAAAAAAACATCTTCAATAGTTTACAATAAAAAAAAACAGGAATCAAGTCCCTGTTCTAGTTCCCAATGTTGAATGGAGAAGAGGAATCGTCATCATTGTTCTATATCAAAATATGTTTGATACATGATAAAATATTTAATATACCATCAATAGATGAAAATGATTACAACACTAAAAAAATTAAAATCATAAAATTAATAATTTCGATTTTTTCTGATGAATAAAAAAACTGGAAGGACGTATCCCTCCAGATTGAGCGCCACAGTGCACTCCTTCGTCACCTTTAATATACCACGGTTTCTCAAAAAAACAACTAAGCAAATTATAGCTTCGGGGTTTAAAAATGTAAAAAGACTGTTTAATTATGCTTTTAAACAGTCTTTTAGTTTTAGTTCCAAAAGTCAAATGGACTAGAGGAATCATCGTCTTCATTATTGTTGTACTGTGAATAATAAGAAGATTGAGTCGATGATTTACTTACATCTTTTCCTTCAAGCATAGTATTGATTGAATCTTTGACATCACTGATCGCAATCGCATAACCCATACCTTCTACATCCGTATCACTTAATTTGGCTGAGTTGATGCCAATCAATTCACCACTCATATTTAATAATGCTCCACCTGAGTTACCTGGGTTAATAGCTGCATCAGTTTGAATGTACGATTGTGATTTGTCTGTATCTGAACTTGTTGAAACACTACGATTTGTAGCCGATACAATACCTGTTGTAACACTTTGACCATAACCTAACGCATTACCAATCGCTACAACTTGTTCTCCTACTTGAAGTTTGTCACTATCTCCAATTGTCGCAATCGCAATTTGTTTTAAAGTATCTTCACTTAAGTCCTTTGTCTTGATGGAAATCACAGCTAAGTCACGATCTTCATCTACACCTTTTACAGTGGCTTCTACATTTGTATTATCCGCTAATGTACAAGTCAAGGTCTTGGCATTTTCAATAACATGATAGTTTGTCAAAATATCGATTTCACCATTCTTTTTATTGATGATCACACCACTACCTACACTTGTACTTTCTTGTTGCGTAAACGGATTGCTTCTTGAGTTATTTCCATACATACTGAAATAATTTTGTACATCCGATACGGAAACATTGGTAATCGATACAATACTAGGCATACAATTTTTAGCGACTGCACTCACATTTGAAGTGGTTGAACTTGAAGTTTTCACAACATTTGTACTTTGAACCGTTGTATTTTGTTTATTATAGTTATCAACCACATAGTTGACACCTTGAAAACTTCCGGCCGCAACTACACCAAATGTGGCCGCACTCAATACAAGCTTTGTACCTTTCTTTAATAATTTATGATTTGAATTTGGAATTTTTGGCATTTCATTTTTCATGTCCTTGTACCTCCTTATTTACAATACAAGAATATCGCAATAAGCTTAAATGAACTTTAAATTATTCCATATTTGTGTAACCCATTAAATACGTATCCACTTCTTTAGCACACTCTTTACCTTCATGAATAGCCCATACAACTAAGGATTGACCTCTATGGCAATCTCCAGCTGTAAAGTATTTGTCTTTAACTTGATAAGAATTTGGTTGTGTTACAATCGTATTTCTTTGTGAAGTTTCCAATTTAAAACTCTTCTTTAAATCATCTTCAACACCAATAAAACCAGCCGCAATCAATAATAAATCACAGTCTAAAATTTGTTCGGAACCCTTTACTTCTTCAAGCTTACCGTTGTTAAAGTGGACTTTTACCGTCTTGATCTGTTTTAGATTTTTCTTTTCATCTAAAATACATTCCTTAACTGTTGTTTCGTAGATGCGAGGATCCTTTTTAAAGACGGCAATCGCTTCTTCTTGACCATAATCTGTCTTACAGATCTTTGGCCATTCTGGCCAAGGATTACTTTGAAGTCTTTCATCGGGTGTTTTAGGCATCATTTCAATTTGAACAACACTTGCACAACCCTGACGAATGCTTGTACCAACACAATCATTTCCAGTGTCTCCACCGCCAACAATCACAACATGTTTATATTTGGCAGAAATTTCTTCTGTATTATCCAACAAATGTTTCGTGGCCTTTGTAAGATAGTCCACCGCAAAATAAATGCCTGTACAATCACGATTCTTTACATTTAGATCACGAGCCTTTTTAGATCCAGTCGCAAACACAATCGCATCATATTCTTTTTCTAATTCCTTTTTGGTGATGTCTTTACCTACATTCACATTGGTTTTAAAGATGATTCCTTCTTCCGAAAGTATTTCTAATCTTCTTTGAATGACTTTCTTTTCAAGCTTCATATTTGGGATGCCATACATCAATAAACCACCAATACGATCTTCTTTTTCAAAGACTGTCACAGAATGACCTCTTCGATTTAAATCATGCGCAAGCGCAAGTCCTGCTGGCCCTGAACCAATGATGGCGACCTTTTTATCAGAGCGCACACTAGGAACATAAGGTGTCATCCATTTGTTAGTATAGGCTGTTTCAATTGTATACAATTCATTTTCTTTGATTGTGACTGGTTCTTGGTCTAAACCATTCAAACAAGCCTTTTCGCAAAGAGCAGGGCAGACACGACCTGTAAATTCAGGGAATGGATTGGTTTTTAATAATCTAGATAATGCACGTTTATCGTTGCCATTATAGATTTCATCATTCCATTCTGGAATTAAGTTATGTAATGGGCAGCCTGTCACCATGTTTTTTAATTTAATGGCCGACTGGCAAAAGGGAACGCCACAATTCATGCAGCGCGCACCTTGTTTACGTCTTGTTTCTTCATCTAAAAAAGGATGAAATTCATTAAAGTTTGTGATACGAGAAAGAGGTTGGATGGCCTCGTTTTCTTGTCTTTCATATTCTAAAAATCCTGTTGGTTTTCCCATAATCTTTCATCCTTTCTAAGCATGTACTTGTTCAAAAGCCATAAGACTGGCTTCATCATTATGATAGCCTTTGGCCTTTAATTCTTGAATCAATGTTGTGATCTTTTCATAATCTTTAGGTACGATCTTTTTAAAGTTGGATAATTCATGATCAAGATTTGATAAAATCTTTTGGGCAACATCTGAATTTGTATATTTGTAGTGATTCTTTAATAATTGCGTTAATGTTTCAATATCCGCTTTACCACTCACTTCATACGTATTGACTAATTGTTTATTTAAACGCGTATATAAATCATGGTTAGGATCATAAATATACGCAATACCACCAGACATGCCGGCAGCTAAGTTTTTACCAGTTCTACCTAAAATCACAACGGTACCACCTGTCATATATTCAAGTCCATGATCACCAACACCTTCGACTACAGCACTTGCTCCTGAGTTACGTACCGCAAAACGCTCACCGGCCATACCACGAATATAGGCTTCACCACTAGTAGCACCATATAAGGCCACATTACCAATAATGACGTTTTCATTTGGCTTAAATTTTGCTTCATTTTTTGGCTGAATAATCAATTTACCACCAGACAAGCCCTTACCAAAATAGTCATTGGCATCACCATGTACATCTAATGTGATTCCTTTTTGTACAAAGGCACCAAAAGATTGTCCAGCCCCACCGTTACAATGAACAGTATATGTATCGTCTTGTAGAGTGTTATTAAATTGTTTTGTGACTACACTGGATAAAATCGTTCCGACTGTACGGTCTGTACTTGAAATTGAGATTGTTTCAGCATGAGGCTTTTTCTCGTTGAAATAAGGCTCAAACTTAGGAAGCAATGTCTTCATATCTACCGTTTTTTCAAGTTCAAAATCGTATGTATCTTTTGGCTCATAATGAATATTGTAAGGTGTCATTAAAATGTTAGAGTAATCCATATTCGCATCTTCATCCACTTCTAGATTGTCCGTATGACCCACCATTTCATTGATTGTGTGATAGCCAAGCTCAGCCATAATTTCTCTTAATTCACGCGCAATAAACAACATGAAATTCATGACATATTCTGGTTTTCCTTTGAAACGCTTTCTTAATTTTTGGCTTTGTGTAGCCACACCAAAAGGACAAGTATCTAGATTACATACACGCATCATCATACATCCCATAGTAACAAGTGGTGCAGTCGCAAAGCCAAATTCTTCCGCTCCAAGTAAGCATGCGATCGCAACATCTTTTCCTGTCATTAACTTACCGTCGGTTTCAATTAAAACACGACTTCTTAAACCGTTCTCGACTAAGTTTTGATGAGCTTGAGCCAAACCTAATTCCCATGGAAGACCCGCATGGTGAATACTACTTTGGGAAGCAGCACCTGTACCCCCATCATAACCAGAAATTAAGACGACGGTAGCTCCGGCTTTGGCAACACCAGATGCAATCGTACCTACACCCGCTTCACTAACAAGCTTAACACTGATTCGAGCTTGTGGGTTGGCATTCTTTAAGTCGTAAATCAATTGTGCTAAGTCTTCAATAGAATAGATGTCGTGGTGAGGAGGAGGGGAAATCAAAGATACGCCTGGCGTTGAATATCGAGTTTTCGCAATCCATGGATAGACTTTTTTGCCTGGCAAGTGTCCACCTTCACCTGGTTTTGCGCCTTGTGCCATCTTGATTTGAATTTCTTTGGCACTGACTAAGTATTCTTCGGTGACGCCAAAACGACCACTCGCCACTTGCTTAATAGCCGAATTCTTTTCTGTACCTAAACGTTGGGGTTTTTCGCCACCTTCACCCGAATTGGATTTACCACCCAATCGATTCATGGCGATGGCCATACATGTATGGGCTTCTTCGGAGATAGAACCATAGCTCATGGCACCTGTCTTAAAGCGTTTTACGATTTTGTATTCACTTTCCACTTCCGATAATGGAATTGAATTTCTTGTCTTTTTAAAGTGCAATTGACTTCTTAAATGGTGTTTTTGATGGTTTGAATTCAATTCGTTCGAATATTCTTTAAATAAATCATAGTCATTAGTTTGTGTAGCTCTTTGAAGTTTCACAATGGTTTCAGGAGAATACAAGTGATCTTCTTTTCCGTCACCTTTTCTAAGTTTATGGAATCCAATGGAATCTAGACTTGTATCGGTTGTAAGTCCTAATGGATCATAAGCACGATCATGATGATAGATCAAATCTTTTTCAATGTCTTCTAAAGTAATGCCTTCCACTTCACTAATGGTGTTTGTGAAGTAGGTATCGATAACTTCTTTAGAGATTCCAATGGCCTCAAAGATTTGGGCTCCTTGATACGATTGAAGAGTCGAAATACCCATTTTAGCAGCAATTTTAACGATGCCTTTTAATATGGCTTCATTATAGTCATCAATCGCAATGTTGACTTCTTTATCTAACATATTTAATTGAATCATTTCTTCAATGCATTCATGTGCTAAATATGGATAGATGGCGGTTGCACCATAACCTAAAATCGTTGCGAATTGATGAACGTCTCTTGGTTCACCACTTTCTAGAATGATGGATACATCGGTTTTCTTTTTTGTCTTAACTAAGTGTTGTTCTAAGGCAGATACAGCTAAAAGACTAGGAATGGCCATGTGACCTTCATCAACACCTTTATCGGAAAGAATCAAAATATTGGCTCCATTTCGATAGGCTTTATCACATTCAATAAATAAGTTATCTAATGCTTCTTTTAACGATGTGCCACGATAGAATAATAGAGAAATCGTTTCATTTTTAAATCCTGTCTGATTTAATTGACGAATCTTATCCATATCGCGTGATGTTAGAATGGGATTGTTGACCTCTAAGACGGTACAGTTGTCGGATTTATCCTGGAGTAGGTTTCCATCACTACCAATATAGATGGTTGTATCTGTGACAACTTCTTCACGTAAAGAATCAATGGGTGGGTTGGTTACTTGGGCGAAGAGTTGTTTAAAGTAATGGAATAAACTTAAATGATTTTGGGAATAAATTGCCAAAGGAATATCGGTACCCATCGCACTTGTTGGTTCAAGTTTGACGCGGGCCATTGGTAAAATAATATCTTTTACATCTTCATAGGTATAGCCGAAGACTTTATAAAGAATATCTCTTTCATGTTGCGAGTGGATGTGTGTTTTTTTATCAGGAGCTGGTAGATCTTTCAGGTATAATAAGTGGTTGTCTAACCATTCTCCATATGGATTTGAAGAGGCATATTCATTTTTAAGATCATAGTCTTCAATCAATTTCTTTTTCTTTGTATCTACGAGTAACATCTTACCGGGTTCAAGTCTTGATTTTTTTACGATTTTCTTTTCATCAATATCCAATACACCAACTTCACTCGATAAAATCAACATGTTGTCGCTTGTTAGATAGTAACGACTTGGTCGAAGTCCATTACGGTCAAGTACGGCTCCGACTTTTTGCCCATCACTAAATAAAATAGCGGCTGGACCATCCCATGGTTCCATCATAGTGGCATAGTAGTGATAGAAATCTTTCTTCTTTTGATCCATGGTTTGGTGCTTCCATGGTTCTGGAATCAAGATCATAACGGCTTTTTCAAGTGGCATGCCATTCATGACTAAAAATTCTAGGGCGTTATCTAACATGGCAGAATCGGAACCCGAAGTATTGATGATGGGTAAGATCTTACTTGAATTTTCATCCAAGAATTTTGAATGCATACTTTCTTCACGCGCTAACATCTTATTGACGTTGGCACGGATGGTATTGATTTCACCATTGTGGGCAATATAACGGTTTGGATGCGCTCTTTGCCAAGATGGTGTTGTATTGGTAGAGAAACGTGAGTGTACGATCGCAATCGCAGACTTGTAGTTTTCATCTTGTAAATCTAAATAGAATTTTCTTAATTGAGAAACGAGAAACATACCTTTATAAACAATGGTACGACTGCTTAATGAGGCCACATAGGTTTCTTTACAACTCTTTTCAAATTCGCGTCGAATCACATATAAATTTTGTTCTAAATCTGTATCGCCTTGGACAAAAGCTTGGTAAATGCTAGGCATACAATCTTTGGCTTTTTGGCCTAAGATGGAATCATCACATGGTACTTTTCTCCATGTGATGAATGTGCATCCTTCTTGTTCAACAAGTTTTTCAAACATTTTTTTGTGTTGGTTTAAAAGCAGTTTATTTCTTGGCAAGAAAAACATACCGACACCATAGTGTTTGGGTAGTTTGATGTTGTCTTCTTTTAATGTTTTGCGAAAAAAGTCATCACTGATTTGAAGGAGAATACCAACTCCATCACCCACTTTACCACTGGCATCTTTACCTGCACGGTGTTCTAGTTTTTCTACAATGTGTAATGCTTTGTCTAAGACATCATAGCTTTGTTTACCATCGATTTGGACTACGGTACCAATACCGCAGGCATCGTGTTCGATTTCAAAATTCATAATTTACACAACCCTTCTATTTTCCGCTGTCTCCATAGTTTGATAAATAACGAGCACTCGGATCGTTGACGTTACATCCTTGCCAGTTTTTATTTGGCATCCAGAAATCTTTGATCATACCTGCCTGTTCAGGGTAGTAAGATTCAAAAATTTCACGATATAATAAAGACTCTTTTGTGAATGGAGTACAGTATTTGTATTGTTTGATTTTTTCTTCAAATTCAGCATCTGTATACTGCTTTTCGGCATATTCTTTAATATCATCACTTAATGAGTGACCGACCGCATCAGAGAAGGCGGCTTTTTCTCGCATTAAGATATCGTAAGGAAGAATTTCGTCTTTTTCAAACGCATGACGAAGCAAATATTTTCCTTTATTGTACGCATTCATTTTCTTTTGTGGATCTATAGCCATAACGTATTTGACAAAATCTAAATCGCCAAAGGGAACACGGGCTTCAATGGAGTTTGTGGAAATGCAACGATCGGCTCTTAATACATCGTACATATACAGTTCATGTACACGTTTAACACTTTCTTGTTGGAATTCTTGGGCGCTTGGGGCAAAATCTGTATATTTGTAGCCAAACAATTCATCACTGATTTCTCCAGTTAGTAATACGCGAATGTTACTTTGTTCATGAATGGCTTTACAGATAAGATACATTCCAATGCTGGCGCGAATGGTTGTGATGTCAAAAGTAGCCAAAGTTTGAATGACGGGTTTGATCGCATTTAAGACATCTTCTTTATTGATAATGATTTCATGGTGGTTAGAGCCAATAAAGTCAGCGACTTCTTTGGCATATTTTAAATCGATCGCATCTTCTTCCATTCCAATCGCATAGGTTTCAATGGGTTTATTGAGTAATTTTTGACTGATGGCACATACTAGACTTGAATCTAATCCTCCACTCAATAAGAATCCTAGTGGGGCATCGGCATCCAATCTTTTCTTGACACCTTCCACTAATTTATCGTGAATATTGGAACAGATGGTTTCTAAATCTGAATCTACAACTTTATCTACCTTCGTAATATCCAAGTAACAAGTGAATTTGCCATCGGCATAATAGTGTCCTGGAGGGAATGGAAAGATTTGTTCGACAATGGAAACTAGGTTTTTGGCTTCAGAGGCAAAGACGATATTATGATTTTGATCATAGCCATAAAATAATGGACGGATTCCGATTGGGTCTCTGGCGGCAATAAAATCGTTTTTCTTGGCATCATAAATAATGCAGGCATATTCAGCGTCTAGCTTTTTAAACATGTCTAAGCCGTATTTTTCATAGAGTGGTAGAAGAATTTCACAGTCGCTTTGCGAAATAAATGTATAGCCAGATTTTTCTAATTCGGACTTAATTTCTCGAAATCCATAGATTTCGCCGTTACATACCACATAATTGCCATCTCTAACAAAAGGCTGCATGCCAAGAGGACTTAGTCCCATGATGGATAGTCTTTGAAAACCTAGATAGCCACATCCGACTTCTTGAATTCTTTCATCGTCTGGACCTCTTGTATATGTCGCAAGTAATGCTTGATGAATGGATTCTTTAGTTACTTTTAATGATTTATATCCAATAATTGTACACATAAATTACATCTCCTTTATAGACGGAAAAACCGGGCGTATGCCGGTTTATTGAATTCCAAATAATAATTTTCCATATGTTGGAAATGGCCAATCACTATTAGAAGTAATGACTTCAAGTTCGTCGCATGGTTTTCGTAATGAGGCCATATCTTGGATAATGAAGTCTCTTACATAGAAGGCTGATTTTTCAAAATCATCAATTTCATGTAGTTTTTTAACATCGTTTTCAAGTGTCATCATAGCTTGGTAAGCTTCGGCTAAATATTCACTGACTTTTTTAGCCGTTTCAAGTTCATAGGTTAAGTCGATACCGATGGCTTTTTTATTTGCGATTGTATCTGTCAATTCTTTAGAGAACTTACTTGCGGCTGGTAAAATGTCTTTTTTCGCAATATCTAACATTGTCAATGCTTCAATGTTGATTTGTTTTTCGTATTCATCCATTAAAATTTCATATCTTGATTCCACTTCTTCTTTAGATAAAACTTTTTGTCTTTCAAATAGGGCAATGTTTTCATCGGTTTTGAAGTATGGAAGGGCATCTGGAGTTGTCTTTAAGTTTAATAAGCCTCTAGATTCAGCTTCTTTAACCCAAGAATCATCATATCCATTGCCATTGAAGATAATGCGCTTGTGGTTTTTGATTGTATCTTTGATCAAGGCATGTAATGTAGTGTCAAAATCATCTGCAGCTTCTAAGATATTCGCAAATTTTTCGATTTCATCCGCAATAACTGTATTTAACACAATATTGCATCCGGCAATACTTGAGTTAGATCCCGGCATTCTGAATTCGAATTTGTTTCCGGTAAAGGCGAATGGAGAAGTACGGTTACGATCTGTTGAATCTTTAGGGAATTTAGGAAGAACGGTTGCTCCAATCTTCATCAATTCTTTTTCTTTTCCATCATATGGTTTGTCTTCTTCAATGGCCTTTAATACAGCAGTTAATTCATCACCTAAGAAAATAGAGATAATAGCTGGAGGCGCTTCGTTAGCACCTAGTCGGTGATCGTTACCTGCAGTGGCTACGCTTAATCGTAATAAGTCTTGGTGTTCATCTACAGCTTTAATAATAGCGGCTAAGAAGACTAAAAATTGTGCGTTTTCATGAGGTGTATCACCTGGTTCTAATAAGTTGATCCCTGTATCCGTAGATAAAGAGAAGTTATTGTGTTTACCACTACCGTTGATACCTTCAAATGGTTTTTCATGAAGTAGGGCAACCAATCCATGTTTTTTCGCAACTCTTTGAATCAATTCCATTGTCAATTGGTTGTGGTCTGTTGCGATATTTGTCGTTGTGAAAATTGGGGCTAATTCATGTTGAGCAGGGGCTACTTCGTTGTGTTCAGTTTTTGCCAAGATGCCAAGTTTCCATAACTCTTTATTTAAATCGGACATAAATTCTTGAACACGACTTTTGATTGTTCCAAAATAATGATCTTCCAATTCTTGTCCTTTAGGGCATGGTGCACCAAATAATGTACGTCCTGTATAGATCAAGTCTTTTCTTTGTTCATAATATTTCTGGTCAACTAAGAAATATTCTTGTTCAGGTCCGACGGTTGTTTTAATGGTTTGAACATCGTCATTGCCAAATAATTTCACAATACGTAAGGCTTGTTTATTAATGGCCTGCATACTTCGAAGTAGTGGTGTTTTCTTATCTAGGGCGTGTCCTGAGTAAGAGCAGAAAGCGGTTGGAATACAAAGAACTCCGTTTTTAATAAAGGCATAGCTTGTTGGATCCCAAGCTGTATATCCTCTTGCTTCAAATGTGGCTCTTAAACCTCCATTAGGAAAACTTGAGGCGTCTGGCTCACCTTTGATTAATTCTTTTCCACTAAATTCCATAATGACTTTGCCATCTTTATCGGGATTGATGAAGCCATCATGCTTTTCAGCTGTAACTCCTGTCATTGGTTGGAACCAGTGTGTATAGTGTGTTGCACCTTGTTCTAAGGCCCATTCTTTCATAGCGTGGGCTACCGCGTTTGCGATTTTGATATTTAACTGTTTTCCATCGCGAATGGTTTTTTCTAATTCGCGATATGTATCTTTTGCGAGCTTTTCTCGCATAACAGATTCATCAAAAACTTTACTTCCAAAAATTTCTTCTACGATCGATTTCATAATGGCTCTCCTTTACATAAAAAAAGGGCAAGGACACTAAAAAAACTAGGGTTTGACCTATGTTTTCTTTGGCGTCCTTGCCATGTATGCATTCATTATAAACAGATATTTTGTGTTGTCAATGAAAAAATGTAAAAAGATTTGAAAACATAATGAAAATAGTGTATTAATTATTCGAGGTGAATTTTATGACTTATGAAGATGTATTGAGTTTTTGTGAAGAACAAGACGTTCGATTTATTCGTCTTTCTTATTTTGATATGTATGGTACACAGAAAAATGTTTCTGTTTTGCCAACCGAATTAAAAAGGGCATTTGTGGAAGGAATTAGCTTTGATGCCAGTGCCATTGATGGCTTTCTAGATGAAGTGCATAGTGATCTATTCTTATATCCAGATCCAAACACTATGAGTATCTTGCCATGGCGCAGTATGGATGGAAGTGTCATTCGTATGTATTGTGATATTAAATATCCGGATGGAACGCCTTTTGAAAGGGATGTGCGATATATATTAAAGAAGGCAATCCTAAAAGCGAAAAGTATGGGAATCAGTGTTAACTTTGGTTCAGAGTTTGAATTCTATTTATTTAAGCAGGATGAAAATGGAGAAAACACCTATGTTCCATTGGATCGTGCGGGGTATATGGATATTTCGCCATTAGATAAAGGGGAAAATGTTCGTCGTGAGATTTGTTTAACATTATCGGAAATGGGAATTGATCCAGAGGTTTCGCATCATGAGATGGGTCCTGGGCAAAATGAGATTGATTTTCGTTATTCAAGTGCTTTACAAGCAGCGGATAATGCGGCGACATTTAAGTGGGTTGTTGAAGCCATTGCGAATATGCAGGGTTTAGTAGCTGACTTTTCACCAAAACCTTTAGAGGATCAGCCAGGTAATGGGATGCATATTAATATGAGTGCGGATCAACATGAAGAGTTGTTGATGCCTTTTATGGCGGGTATTTTAAATCGTATTGAAGAGATGACAGCCTTTTTAAATCCGACAAAACACTCCTACAAGCGTTTAGGTAAGGATAAGGCGCCCGGCTATATTTCCTGGTCGTATCAGAATCGTAATCAATTGATTCGTATTCCGGCTACACATTCGACAAATCGTATGGAGTTAAGAAGTCCGGATTGTAGTTGTAACATATATCTTGCGTATGCCTTATTGATTTATGCCGGTTTAGAGGGGATTGAAAAGAACATGGTACCCGATCCTTGTACGGATATTGTATCGAGTGATACAAAAAAGCTTCCTCAAAGTTTAAAAGAGGCAAAGGTAAAGGCATTGAATTCGGATTGGTTAAAACAAGTTTTAGGAAAAGATGTAGTGGATATTTATGTTGGGTAAGTGCGTATGGAGGCAAGTAAAGTATTAGTACTTGGAAATGAGAATTTCTTAGCTTTATTAAAAAATACGGCCAATTATCGATATGTGCTGTCAAAGACATATAATGATGCGTTAAATAAGTTGAGAAATACGCATTTTGAGATTGTTGTGATCTTATATTCGCAAACGACAAGCGGGCTTTTAAATTTTGCGAAGAGTTTAAATACGCAAGTTCTTTTGGTGTGCAATAAGGAAATCTATGATCAAGTTTCATATCAGTGTAAAGATAGTGGTATAATAGTTCTGTCGTATCCCATCAAGAAGCAATTGTTGTATGAAGCATTTCAGATTCTTATGAGTATGAATAGGCGAATCCAGCTTTATGAAAAGAAGATCAGTAAGCTTGAACAGAAATATTTAGAGTTGAAGATGGTGGATCATTGTAAGTTGGTTTTGATTTCAAATTATCATTGGAGTGAAGACAAGGCGCATCACTATATTGAAAAAATAGCGATGGAGCAGAATAAGACGAAATTCTTGGTGGCTAAAGAGTTATTAGAGGAGTTTCAAACATGAAAAAGATTCAAAAGACCAATGCGATGCGTTTTTTAGATCAGCATAAAGTAGAATATGAAGCGCATACGTATGAACATAAAGATGGTGATCCCGTAGATGGTGTGCATGTTGCGAATATGTTACATCAGCCAGTGGAAGCTGTGTATAAAACTTTAGTTACACAGGCAAACACGAAGGAATACTTAGTGTATATGCTTCCAGTTGAAAAGGAACTGGATTTAAAGAAGTGCGCAAAAATAGCCGAAGTCAAATCTTGTGAGATGATTCATGTGAAGGACATCAATAAGATTACGGGCTATATTCGTGGTGGTTGTTCTCCATTGGGTATGAAAAAACAATTTCGTACCTTTATTGAAAAGGATTGTTTAAATCAAGATAAAATCTATTTTAGTGCAGGTAAGATTGGTATGCAGATTGAGATGGATCCAAAGACATTGATGGATTTAATTCATGTTCAAGCAGGCGATATCACAAAGGAGTAATTTTATGTGGGCGAATGAGAGTGTATTTTATCAAATCTATCCTTTTGGAGCTTGTGGAGCGCCATTTGAGAATGATCATGTTCTAGAACATAGAATTCATAAATTAGAGGATTTTATTCCTCATTTAAAGAAATTAAACATAGACTGTATTCTATTGAATCCTATTTTTGAAAGTCGTACGCATGGTTATGATACAACAGATTTTAAAACGTTAGATACAAGATTGGGTACCAATGAAGACTTAAAGGAAGTTGTAAATCAATTCCATGAAAATGGGATAAAGATCATTTTAGATGCCGTATTTAATCATGTGGGACGTGATTTTTTTGCGTTTCAAGATGTATTAGAAAAGAAGTGGGATTCACCTTATAAGGATTGGTTCTATATTGATTTTAATGGAAACAATCACTACAACGATGGCTTCTGGTACCAGGATTGGGAAGGCAATGATATCTTAGTGAAGTTGAATCTTCAAAATTCACAAGTAGTAGAATACATTTTAAGTGTAGTGGATTTCTGGCAAGAAGAATTTAAAATTGATGGTTTAAGATTAGATGTCGCATATTGTTTGGATAAAAACTTCCTACAAACTTTACACAATCATGTAAGTAGAGATTTCTTCCTTTTAGGTGAAACTTTACATGGAGACTATAATCAATGGATGAATGAGAATATGTTGGATTCTGTCACAAATTATGAGTGTTATAAGGGATTGTATTCGAGTTTTAATTCAGCTAATTTCTATGAGATTCTTTATTCATTGAATCGTCAATTTGGCAAAGATCTATGGTGTTTATATACAGGTAAGCATTTGTTTAACTTTGTGGATAATCATGATGTAGAAAGAGTTGCCTCGATTTTAGAGGATAAAAACCAATTGCCTTTAATTTATACGATGTTATTTACAATGCCAGGTATTCCATGTATCTATTATGGTAGTGAATGGGGTATGGAAGGTACAAAAAATTGGAATGATACGGATCTTAGACCGGAAATCAAAGTGTTTGAGTGGAATGAGTTAACGGATTTCATTCAAAAGTTAATCAACTTGAAACATAATCATTCCGCTTTATCTTATGGAGACTATACACAGATTGGTATCACAAATACGGCTTGTATTTATCAAAGACAAGATGAAAAGGAATGTCTATGGATTTGTATGAATATGAAGAGTGTTGTTCAAACATTAGGTTTTAATGGTCAAGGTAACTTCATCGACATGGAAACCAATGAAGAACTTCATATTCATAACGCACTTGAGTTTAAGCCTTATGAAATAAGAATATTAAAGAAAGTATCGTAATGGATAATGCTATTTAGTTAAGAATGACAAGATTGTTTAGATTGATGCATCTAGGCAGTCTTTTCATTTGTTTTCACGACAAAAAGTGTAGCATTTCTGCTACATCGTTGGACATATGGTCATAAGCATCACTCTAAACGGTAATTGAAGGAGACTAAAGCTTTTGGATTCAATTTTCTTTTATTCTGTCGGTCTTTGCAAATAGGTAGAATTTTCTTGGCAATCGCATCATAAATGTAAGAAGGTACTTTTGCCCTTTTGAGATGTTCCCGAATGATATGGAAAGCTCGGATAAAGTCGAACTGATATTTATTTTTACGCTGTTGCTTGGCAATATCAATTCCATTTGTGATGCGACTACAGAAACTATAAACTAACATCTTGGCATAGATTTCCTGCTCAATCAGGTTTTGCTTCTTAGCATGCAGTGTGTTTAAACCTAAATCATATTTTAGCTCGCGATAACTAGTTTCAATCTCCCATTGGAGATGATACAGCTCTTTAATATCCTGAATAACGAATTCATCTTTATCTAGATTCGTTACAATGTATTCATATGTATCTTCTGTAATTTTGAATTGAATCACTCGACACTCAAAACCATGATATTGAGTATCCTCAAAGTAGTCAAACCATTGATTCTTTGGTACGAAATTATAGATTTCAGAATGGGCTTTGATTTCGTTCGTCTGCTTTATATAAAAACTGAAATAGGAGCGACTCATCAAAAAGTTCTACCGTTGCGCTTTCACCAAAACACCTTTATTTAAAGTATATTTGCAAGTTAGAAAAATTGTTTTTGTTTCTCAGACCCGATTTTAGACTATAGAGGATCTATTTTTAGCTTACTTGATTTTTTTAAAAAATATGGTATATTACTCATGTAAGTGGCGTACCTAGTACGCTAGAACTGGTCCACCTGAAAGGGAGGGGCCTTTTTATTTTTTCTGATAATAGTTGGTTTGGTTAAATATATAAGAAAAATCGATGGCTTTTATTCCATCGATTTTTATATGTTTCTTAAAATCGCTCGATTTTGCATATGTGTTTTCTTGTTTTCTTGTCGTAAGTAATACCAACGAGTAATAAGTTGTCTTTGTATTTTTCTAAAACAGATGGATACTTTTTTTCTTTGATTTGTGTAATGGCTGTATTTACATCTTGGTTCCATTTTAATTCAACCAAGATGGCTGGCTTATCTGTTTTAGGGATGAAAGCTAGATCCGCAAATCCTTTACCGGTTGGTAATTCTCGAATCACAGTATAGTGATCTCTTGCGGCATAGTAGGCAAGATCAATTGTATAGCTTAACGCATTTTCATCATTATATTGAATGTGGCTAGTTTCTAGATGGGCTTGTTCAATATAATTAGCTACTTTTGTTTCATTCATATTAAACGTAGCATCTAATAAGTTTCGTGAGTTTTGAATGGCTTTAGTGGTCGCATTCCAATCTGAATTTTTAATGGATGTAAAGAATGAGTCCATGACTTCTTTATTTGGAATGTAGCATGTTTGATCTTTTTGATTGTATCCCAAATATCCTAAATGAATCAGTAATGTAAGAACATCATCTTTTGAACCAAACGTGGACATATCGTTTTCAAATGAAGATGTGTCGATATATACTTCTTTTCCTGCCATCATTTGAATAATATTGTCTTTTAGTCCATCAAAGTTTAAATCGATATATATTTTTAAAGCTTCAAAAGATTCTGTTTTAGTCCAATAGTTTGAAAAATCATGTTTTGAAATAGCTGCAACTACAGATCTTGGTGAAAAAGTTGAGATGGAGTCTGTCATATGGTACCCATCATACCAATCTTTCATTTTTTGATAATCTACATTGTGCTTTCGACATAAATTCGATACTTCTTCTTCGGTAAATCCCATGTAGTTTGCCAGTGGCTTTGGTTGCGTCATAGATATTTCATCAAACATATTTAAGGCACTGTGAGTTCCGTATTTTTTGATTGGTAATATTCCTGTCATGTAACACATTTCAATATAATTCTTATCTTTTAAAAGGCTCCTTAAGAAATCTAAATATGTTTCTTGTGCAGTTTTGTTTTCTTTGAATTCTCTAAAGATACAATCCCATTCATCAATAATAAAGATAAATTTATTTTTTGTATACGCATAGACTTCATTGAATGCATCGATGATTTCGGTTTCAGTTATGACATCTTTAAATTCAAATTTCAAGTCTTTTAAAATCATTCGATTGATTTTCACGAGCATTTCATCAATTGAATTTGTGGTACTTAAAAAGTCTTGTATGTTTAAATGAATCACATTGTGCTTGTTTAAGTGTTCAAGAAAAGAAGGACAGTGATTGATATTTAATGTATTAAACAAGTCTTTTGAATTTGTACCTTTTGAATAATAAGCTACCAACATATTCGCATCTGTACTTTTCCCAAATCGTCTTGGACGAGATACACAAATACAATTGTTTTCAGTGTTGATAATCTGATTAGTGTATTCAATCAATAATGATTTATCTACAAAGATGGGACTGTTACACAATCTTTCATATCGATCACTATCTGGATTTAAATAAATGCCCATAGTTGCACCAACTTTCTTAAAATATTATAACATATTTATTGTGTTATAATTAAGTAGACATGAGGTATTTGCGTATGGAAAATTGGATTCGAAATCATGATTCGTTTTATGTGACAAAAGATGATCAAAAAATAAATTTTAGTGATGATTTCATCAAGTCAGAAGAAAGAACAACAGGATTAGGTAAGGGTATTTATAGTACTTATAAATATTTTGATACATATATTTGGCAAGAAGATAGCACAAATCATTATTATTTTGAGTGGATTCCCAAAGTGGATGAAAATATTAAAGAGGTTCACTTTCCAGATAGTTTTGTGTGTGAAGACAAGGATGGGTATTCTACCATTCCTTATATGCAAGGATTATTGATTCCGAATCGGTATGATTATGATTATAGTCATATTGCCTTTGATGGTCAGTTTACTAGTTGTGCTGCCTATATGCCTTGGCTTAGTCAAACCAATAATGGAAAAGGTTATATCGCAATTAATGAAACGCCTTGGGATTCTAAATATACAATTGATCATGATGACAAGGGAACAAGACTTCAATTTGTATGGTTAACAAGTTTAGGTAAGATGCGATATAAGCGTGTAGTTCGATATTCTTTTGAAAGTAATATGGATTATAATCGTGCGTGTAAGATTTATCGAGAGTATGTTAAAGAAACGGGTTTATTTAAGAGTTTAAAAGAGAAAGAAGTAAATCTTCATAAAATATCAGATCTTCAACAGTGTGCTGTTGTACATACGGGTATTAAGGCACATACGGAAAAGGATTCTAGATTCTATAATGGGCAAGAGGATGTGATTCATTCTTTTGATTCGGTAAAAGAGATGATTCAAAATCTTCATGAATTAGGTTCAAACAAACTTTATCTTCATTTGGATGGTTGGGCAGATCCTGGCTACGACAATTGTCATCCGGATTATTTGCCGGCATGTATTGAAGCTGGTGGATGGGCTGGTTTAAAGAATTTACAGGATAGTTTAAGTTCTCAAAATGACCTATTTGGCTTACACGATCAGTATCGTGATTATTACTATACGGCTAAAACACATGATGAAAACCAAGCCATTCAATTAGAGGATGGTGTAGTGTTTGAACATGCGAATTGGGCTGGGGGAAGACAAAACTACTTATGTGCAAGTCTAGCACCGAAGTATGTAAAGAGAAACTACACTGAAATCTTAAAACATATTAATTTGGATTGTGTATACTTAGACGTTTTCTCTTGTAATGAAATGGATGAGTGTTTTAATCCAGAACATTTGATGACTAGAAAAGAGTGCATGGAATATAGAAGGGCTTGTTTTCAATATATGATAAATAGAGGAATCATACCTTCAAGTGAGGAGTGTAGTGATTGGGCGATGCGAGAACTTGTATTTTCGCATTATGGTCCTTATGAATTTATGATGAAAGATGAAAATGAGAAAAGAATGGGAATACCTGTACCTTTATTTAATCTTGTATATCATGATTGTTTTATTTTGCCTTGGCCAATGGATAAAAAACAAGAAGACTACATGTTGTATGCATTACTAAATGGTGGTATTCCATATGTCGTAAGGAATGCACCGTATGATAATGTGGATGGTAATTTTGGTTCAGATGGTTTATCCATAGAAGATAGAATTACTAGAGCCAATATTGTCCTTGATTTTTATCAAAAAATTAAAAATGAAGAGATGGTTGAACATAAAATCATCAATGATCATGTTCAACAGACTACTTTTAGTAATAACATCACAGTTGAAATCAACACAAAGGAGAACACGTATAGAATTGTATGAAAATATTACTTATAGTTTTACTTTTATTAACAGGTTGTTCGCAAGCACAGCCGGAACTTAGGGAAACTAAAGAAGTTCAAACTTCAATCCCTTATTCAGATGAGGAATTGATTGAAAGTGCAAATGATCAAATTGAGGATGAAGCATATTATGTGGATTCAATCACTCAACAGTCGGATACAGAAGTGTGGTTTTCATTAAAGAATAAAGACTTAAATAAACAATATGTTTTCAAATATGAAGGTAATGAATTAATTCCTGACAGATTAGTAGATAATGTAGACTAAATTAAGTGATCGTTCTGTAGAAAATTGCGAAGCCTACAGGCGGGGAAGAAACTGCGGTTCTCTTCCTCTTTTTTTATTTCTATAAGATGGTTATATTTTATAAAAAATGCGTTCGTTTTCTTGACTGAAAATTATGCAAGAATATATGATTTTTATATAGATTAGGGCTATGATTGAACAGGAAACGATGATTTAACAAAGTGATAGTAAAATAAAGATGATGATAGAGAAGAATGGGGTGAATCAAATGTTAGAGAAGCATGTAGAAACAAGATCGGATGAATATTGGAAGAAAATAATAGAAGATTTTCAAAAAATACATGAAAATGAAGAGCGAATGGAACGACAACTTGAACTTGAAGAGATTCAAAGACTAAAAGAAGAAATTAGAAAAACACAAGAAGAGACTAGAAAAATACAAGAAGTCAATAAACATGTTGAAGATGTGAATAGACAAATTGAGCAGATGAATCAAGTAATGAAACTAGGGATTAAAGCGATGCTTGCACATGGGATGAGTTTAGAGCTTATTTCTAAGTCATTATCTAAGAGTGAAGATGAAATTATGGAGTTGTTGAAATAGTTGTTTTTTAGAAATCTCAAAGTAACGATGAATAATAAAATTGATATCTAAGTCGCCTGTAATAATATGGCGGCTTTTTTTGTATATAATCAAAGAAAAGGAATTCGGAATATGATAAGTAGAAAGAGAATATTGCGGTTTGCGATTGGTAAAATGTTGCGTCAGGATGGTTGGGCTGAAAAGTATAATCCTAAGGATCAGTTTCATGTAAATCAATATGAATATTCAACTTGCAAAGAATATGTGAATGCACTTCGTGAAAAGTGGCAAGAATATGAGAATCCTGAATGTGAGCTTGAAGACTATGTGGATGTATCTAAATATTCAAATTATGAGGATTATGCCTATGATGTCGATGTGTATAGAACAAGACTGGAGTGGCGTGATGAATGGGATAGTGATAGTGAATTTGATGTAAATCCATGTGATTTTGGGCATGAAGAATATTATGTTAAGGCTTTAAAAAGGGCTTGGAAAAAAGAATTGGATCCTTATGATGAATTTCAAAGTGTTGATTTAGAATTAATTGATGATGTAAATGAGCATAAGGATCGAATAGATGAGTGTAGAGAATGGAAGGACGAACATGATTCAAATGATGAATATAATGTGGATCCTAGTCAATTTGATGATGAAGATGAGTATGTAGATGAATTAAGAGAATTATGGAAACGTAAGCATGATTATTTTAATGAGTTTAGTTCTATTGATCCAAGTAATTACATACATGAGTATGCTTATGGTAAAGCAATTGATAATAAGAAGAATTGGATGAATAAATACGATAAGGATAATGTATATAAAGTAGATCCAAGTGATTATGATTGTGAAGAAGAGTATTTGGATGATTTAAGGGTTTGTTGGCAAAAAAAGTATGATCCTAAGTTTAAAACAAACATTGATGTATTTGATTATGATACTGAAGCAGACTATAGAAAATCTTTAGTAAACAATTGGCAAGAAACGTATGATCCACAACATAGGTTCAATGGCTTTCAATTTGAAAGATTTACAAATGTCGAAGATTATTTGATTGAATTAAATGATAGGTTAGATTGGATAATGAAGTGTGATCCAGAAGGGATCTTTAGTAAGATAGATCCATCTAAGTATGACAATATGTTTCAGTATCAGCATGTCCTTGATTTAAGAAAGGCATGGAAGAAAAAGTATGATCCAGATAACACGCATACTCAAATAGATCCTTGTGACTTCAATAGTGTAGAAGAGTATCATAAGGCATTAATGGATGAATAGTAGTAATTGCAGAGGAAGGCTCTGCTTTTATTTTGGTTATTTTATCAAAGATTTGGAAGTGTTTAATCTAACTTAATTTTAATCTTATCTTTTGTTGACAAAATATTCATAAAAGTGAATATTTATTATTTAATACTGTAAGCGTTTCACGTATAATAGAAAGGTAAGCGAGGATCGATTTATGCAAATAAGTTATAATAAGCTATTTAAATTATTAATTGATAAAGGCATGAAAAAAACAGATTTGGCTAAAGAAGCTAAGTTAACACCAGCTACACTTGCAAAACTATCTAAACAGGAAACTGTATCTATGGATACATTAATTCGTATTTGCGATTGTTTGGATTGTACATTTGATGATGTAGTGGAATTGATTAAGTAGGAGAGAGTTATGGTTACAGGTGAAATTAAAAATAAAATTGATGCGCTTTGGGATGTTTTTGCAGCAGGTGGATTAACGAATCCATTAGAGGTTATTGAGCAAATAACATATTTAATGTTTATTCGTGATTTGGATGTTGCAGACAATAAAAAGGCAAAGGAATCGAATATGCTTGGAATACCTTATACAAGTATATTTGCGGATGAAGTGAAAATTGGGGAGCGTAGTATTGATGGAAATCAATTGAAATGGTCTACGTTCCATGACTATCCTGCAAATAAACAGTATGAAATTATGCAGGAATGGGTTTTTCCGTTTATAAAGAATTTACATAGTGATAAGCATAGTGCATATTCTAAATATATGGATGATGCGATTTTTAAAATTCCAACTGCATTAGTATTATCTAAGGTCATCGATTCTTTGGATGAGATTTATAGCTTAATGGATAAAACTACAAGTATGGATATTCGTGGTGATGTCTATGAATACTTATTGTCTAAGATTGCTTCAGCAGGACGTAATGGACAATTCAGAACGCCTCGTCATATTATTCGTATGATGGTTGAATTAATGAATCCAACACCTCAAGAATTAATTTGTGATCCGGCATGTGGTACAAGTGGATTCTTAGTTGTTGCGAGTGATTATTTAATGGAAAAATACAGAAATGATATTTTGATGAATAAACAAAATCGTGATCATTTTATGAATCATATGTTCAATGGTTTTGATATGGATAGAACTATGCTTCGTATTGGAGCAATGAATATGATGACACATGGTGTTGAATCTCCAAATATTGAATATCGTGATAGTTTATCAGATCAAAATACAGATAACAATAAGTACTCTATAATTTTAGCCAATCCACCTTTTAAAGGGTCTTTAGATTATGATTCTGTTTCAACAGACCTATTAAAGATTGCGAAAACTAAAAAAACTGAATTATTATTCTTAGCATTGTTTATTCGAATGTTAAAAGTCGGTGGAAGATGTGCATGTATTGTTCCAGATGGAGTTTTATTCGGTTCAAGTAAGGCTCACAAAGCTATTCGACAAGCTATTGTTGACGATAATCGCCTCGAAGCTGTTATTTCTATGCCATCAGGTGTATTTAAACCATATGCCGGTGTATCAACAGGAATTTTAATTTTCACAAAGACTGGTCATGGTGGAACTGATAAGGTTTGGTTCTATGACATGAAAGCCGATGGATTTTCGTTAGATGATAAACGTACTCCAATAAAAGAAAATGATATTCCAGATATTTTAGAAAGATTCAAGAATTTAGATAAAGAAGTAGACAGAAAACGTACTGAACAAAGTTTCTTGGTTGATAAGCAAGAGATTATTGATAACGATTATGATCTATCTATCAACAAATATAAAGAGGTTGTCTATGAAAAGGTAGAATATCCACCAACAAGTGAAATTTTAGCTGATATTGAAGCTTTAAATAGAGAAATTGATAAGAATTTGGTAGAGTTAAAGGCTTTGTTGAATGATGGAAAGGAGGAAGAATCTGAATGATAAATTCGGATTTGTAAGGTTCTTTTATGACAAAATTATTAGATATAACCGGTAAAGCATTATCTGGTGAATGGGGAATTGATGATGATAACGGTAATGGAATTCCTGTTTTAAGAACAACAAATTTCACGAACGAAGGTATTGTTGATTTAACAAATGTAGTAACCAGAAAAATCAATAAGAATAACATTGAATATAAGTATTTAAGAAAAGGAGATATTATAATTGAAAAGTCTGGAGGAAGCGATAAACAACCTGTTGGACGAGTTGTTTATTTTGATGGACCGGAAAATATTTATCTGTTTAACAATTTCACGGGTTTACTAAGAATTAAAAATCGAAAAAAATGGCTTCCTAAATATATTTTTTATTCATTATATTTTAACTATAGGAAAGGTGGAACTAGACGTTTTGAAAACAAGACAACCGGTTTACATAATTTAAAAATTGATGATTACGTTTCCAAATACGATGTTAAAGACATAAGCATTTCGTTGCAAACTACTATGTGCAATATTTTAGATAAAATACAAGAAGATATAAACATAATACAAATTCAAGTTAGCAAATATGATGAATTAATCAAAGCCCGATTTATAGAGATGTTTGGTGATCCAGAAGAAAATCCATTTAATTGGAAAAAGATACTATTAGCAAAGGTAATTATTAATGCAAATAATGGGATGGCAAGACGTGGTAACGATAACGATGGGAATATCGTAATGAGACTTGTAGAATTACAAGATGGATACATTGATTATTCAAACCCTAATCGCATCATTCTTAAAGATAACGAAAAGAAGAGATACTTACTAAAAGACAAGGATTTTCTTTTTGCAAGAGTTAATGGAAATCCTGATAACGTTGGAAGATGTGCGGTTTTTCATGATATAGGAGAAGACGTTTATCATAACGATCATATTATAAGAGTTCATTTTGATGAAGAATTATTGAACGGAACATTTGCAAGTGCTTTATTCAATAGTGATTATGGAAAAAAACAATTAAAAAGTCAGATTAAGACTTCAGCAGGACAATATACGGTTAGTCAAGATGGTATTGGTGCAATAGCGACAATATTACCACCGGCGAAACTCCAAAATCAGTTTGCAGACTTCGTCCAACAAGTCGATAAATCAAGGTTTGATATTAAGAAGAGTATTATAGAACTAGAAAGAGAGGTAGTATATGACTAACTTCGATTATTTAAAGAAAGTAAAAGATTTTGATAGCTTTGTAGATATAGCTATTGTTGCTGAGAAGACGTATAAGATTGATGTTAGTACTTGTATTATCAACTGTAGACGTGCACTAGAGGCAGGTATTAAATGGATGTATTCAGTAGATGCAGATTTAGATATTCCTTACCAGGATAATCTGCATACATTAATGAATACACGAGCTTTTAAATCAATCATGGATGATGATATTTGGAAACGAATAGAGTTTATCCGTCGATATGGGAATGAAGCGGTTCATACTTCAACGACAAAAACGGCTAGTATTGCCAAAATATGTTTACGTAACTTGTTCTATTTTACTGATTTTATTGCGTATTGTTATGGTGATAATTACGAAGAAAGAGAATTTGACGAATCATTATTAGAACAAGAAGAAGTGACTCCTGTTAAAGCAGTTCCTGATGTTGATTTAGAGGCTTTGATTGCTGAAAATAAATCTTTAAAAGAAGAATTGAGTTCTCGTCGTGTTCAACAACAAGAAACATATGTTTCAAAACCATTAGATTTATCTGAATTTAAAACACGTAAATTATATATTGATGCCATGTTGATGGATGCTGGATGGGTTGAGGGTAAAGACTGGATTAATGAAGTTGAACTTGAAGGTATGCCTAACAAATCTGAAGTTGGATATGCAGATTATGTTTTATATGATGATATGAATATTCCATTAGCGGTAATTGAGGCTAAGAGAAGTTGTAAAGATCCTGCGGTAGGAAGACAACAGGCAAAATTATATGCGGATTTATTAGAGAAGAAGTATAAAAGAAGACCTGTGATTTTCATTACGAACGGCTTTGAAACACGCATAATAGATAATGATTATCCTGAAAGAAGAGTATCGAGTATTTATTCAAAACGTGATTTAGAAAAGTATTTTAATTTGAGAAAAACAAAATCTCATTTGAACTATATTGCGATTAATAAGAATATAGCTGGTCGTTATTATCAGGAAGCTGCAGTTCGTGCTGTATGTGAAGCTTTTGATAAAGGGAATAGAAGAAAAGCTTTATTAGTCATGGCTACTGGATCAGGTAAAACTAGAACGGTTATTAGTTTAGTTGATGTGCTATTAAATAATGGTTGGATTAAGAATATTTTATTCTTGGCAGATCGTAACTCATTAGTTACACAGGCTAAGCGTAGTTTTGTGAATTTATTACCTGATCTTTCGGCTACAAATTTAGTGGAAGATAAAGAAAATTATAATGCTCATGCTGTATTTTCGACTTACCAAACAATGATTGGTTGTATAGATACGATTAAGGATGAAGGCAAGAAATTATTTACTTGCGGGCATTTTGATTTGATTATTTGTGATGAAGCGCATAGATCTATTTATAACAAGTATAGAGATATATTTTCATATTTTGATGCACCTTTAGTTGGTTTAACTGCAACGCCTAAAGATGAAATTGATAAGAATACATATGAAGTTTTTGAATTAGAAAATGGAATTCCGACATATGGTTATGAATTAGCTCAGGCTGTAAAAGATGAATTTTTAGTTGATTATAAATCTATAGAATGTTCAACGGAATTTATGAAGAACGGAATTCATTGGGATGAATTGGATAATGATGAAAAAGAAGAATATGAGGAAACATTTGTCGATGAAGAAGGGAATGTTCCTGAAGCGATTAGTGCTTCAGCTATAAACCAATATGTTTTTAATAAAGATACAGTTCGTAAGGTATTAGCAACTTTATTTAAGTATGGTATTCGTATTGATTATGGACAAAAAATTGGTAAAACAATAATTTTTGCGAAAAATCATAAGCATGCAGAATTTATTCTAGAAATTTTTAATAAGGATTATCCTGAATTAAAAGGTTATGCAGAAGTCATTGATAATAAAATTAACTATTCTCAGACTTTAATTGACCAGTTTTCAGATCCAAGAAAATTACCTCAAATTGCAATTTCAGTTGATATGTTAGACACAGGTATTGATGTGCCTGAATGTGTGAATTTGATTTTCTTTAAGAAAGTAATGAGCAAGGCTAAATTCTGGCAAATGATTGGTCGTGGAACAAGATTATGTCCAGGACTTTTAGATGGAAAAGATAAAGATAAGTTCTTGATTTTTGATTTCTGTGGCAATTTTGAATTTTTCAGAATGAAGACTGGAAGTGCAACACCGAACATGCTTGCAGTACAGGGAGCTGTTTTTGCATTGAAGTTTGAGATTGCTTATAAATTACAAGCTTTGAATTATCAAACGGATGAATTAAAAAAATGGCGTAAAGAACTTGTCGATTATATGGTTAGTAAAGTAAAAGAATTGGATCGTAATCGTTTTGATGTTAGACAACATTTAAAATATGTGGATCTCTATTCAAATCCAGATCATTATCAAATGCTTACATATGAAGATTGTTTGATGGTGCGCCAAGAATTAGCACCACTAATCTTACCAGATGAAGATGAAGTAAGTGCTGTGCGATTTGATGCGTTAATGTATGGTATTGAATTAGCTCATTTGGCTGAGAAACAGAGTAAACGTAGAATTAAAGATTTATTAAAAAAGGTAACAGGTTTATCTAAAGTATCGAATATTCCTGCAATAGAAAAGGAAAGCGAAATTATTCATGCTATCTTAAATACGAATTATTTAGAATATAGTGGTATTGATGAATTCGAAAATATACGTTTAAGATTAAGAGATTTAATTAAATATATTCCAAGACAAGGATTATCTTATGAAACTAATTTTGAAGATGATATTTTAGATGTTCAATTTAATGATTCAGAATTAGAGAATGATGATTTAAAGAATTATAAATCTAAAATTGAGTATTATATTCGCCAACATCAAAAAGATGATCCTGTGATTTTGAAAATCAAAGAAAACAAACCATTAAGTAGTACAGATTTAGTTTCTTTAGAAAATATCTTATGGAAAGAATTAGGTTCTAAGAAAGACTATTATTCAGAAGTAGGAGAAAAGCCTATCTGCGAATTTGTTCGAGAAATTGTTGGCTTGGATATGAATGCTGCCAAAGATGCTTTTTCTAAATATTTAGATGAAAGAAATCTTAATTCTGAACAGATCTATTTTGTAAACCAAATTGTAGAATATATTGTAAGAAATGGTTTAATGAAAGATATGAGTGTTTTACAACAATCTCCATTTACAGATAAAGGTTCTGTTGCAGATTTATTTGGAAATGACATTCAAACTTGGATGGAGATTAAGAGTGTTATAGATAATATTAATAATAATGCGAATTATAATTAGTGTTAATTACATGGCTTTATAGGAGGAGTAGCAATGAAAGGGCAAGAAATTCAATTTATTCAATATATAAGTGGACCCACAAAACGATTTGTGATTCCAGTTTATCAACGTAATTATGATTGGAAAATAGAAAACTGTAAGCAATTATATGATGACTTAATCAAAGTAATTCGAAATAATCGAAAAAGTCATTTTTTTGGAAGTGTTGTTTCTGTATATGAACCAAGTAGTGCTAGAAATATCGAATTTTTAGTTATAGATGGACAACAACGCTTAACAACAATTACTCTTTTATTGCTAGCTATGTACAACTTAATACAAGAGGGTAAGGTTTCTTATAAAACTCCTATGTTGAATGATATGATTTATGAGCAGTTTTTAGTTGATAAATACCAAGAAAAAGATAAGCGTATTAAATTAAAGCCTATTAAAAATGATAAGAATGCATTTGATAAATTATTTGATGATCAAGATGATTATATTTTAGATTCCAATATTACAGTGAACTACAGATATTTCTATGATCGCATTCAAAAAATGGAATTAACTATTGATGAATTGTTTGATGCAATTTGTAAATTAGAAATCATTAGTATTGTTTTAGATAATGATGATAATCCGCAATTGATCTTCGAGAGTTTAAATTCAACAGGCTTGGATTTAAGTGAAGGAGATAAGATTCGTAACTTCATTTTGATGGGTCTTCCTTCTGCAAAACAAAATGATTATTACGAGAAGTATTGGAACAAAATAGAAATTAACACTAAATACGATGTGAGTAGTTTTGTACGTGATTATTTGAGCGTTAAACAGTTATTAACACCTTCGCAAAGCCGAATTTATATTACTTTTAAAGAATATGTTGAGCAAAAGAATATAGATACTGAAGATTTACTAAAAGATCTATTAGCATATTCAAAACGCTATGGTGTTTTATTAGATGGTGGTACTAAAAGTAATGAATTAAATGCGTCAATATACCGCTTAAACCGTTTATCTACAACAGTAACACGTCCATTCTTTTTAGAGGTATTGAGTTTATATGATGATGGTAAATTAGATTTGAATACAGTTTCTAAAGTATTTACGATTACAGAATCTTATTTGTTACGAAGAATGATTTGTGACTTACCAACGAATATGTTAAATAAAATCTTCTTGCTATTGCATAAGGAAATTATTCGTTATGATGGCACGTGCGATGATTATCTAGAAAAGTTTAAATATGCTTTACTTTCAAAAAGAGAAAAAGCAAGATTTCCAGATAACGAAGAATTTGTATCAAGCTTTTCAAATAAGCAAATCTACTTAATGAATAGTAAAAATAAACTATATATATTTGAGAGATTTGAAAACTATGGCACACTTGAAGATAAAGATGTGTATAGTCATTGTGACGATGGAGTGTACAGTATCGAACATATTATGCCACAACATTTAACGCCAACTTGGATAAAAGATTTGGGTGATAATTATAAAGAAGTTCATGAAACATGGCTTCATAGAATGGCCAACTTAACATTGACAGCGTATAATTCAAAATATAGTAATTTGTCTTTTAATGAAAAAAAGACAATGGAACATGGCTTTGAAGATAGTGGAATTCGAATGAATACTTATATTGCTTCAAAAGAAATCTGGAATGAGGATGAGTTGAAAAAGCGAAATGATTATTTAATGAAACGAGCCACTGATATTTGGCAATTGCCTGAAACGGACTTTAAACCAAAAGAAAAGCAATATGAATTCTATACTTTAGCTGATGATGTGGAATTTACTGGAAGAAAGATTTATAAATTTACATTTAAAAATACGGAACAGCCTGTAGAAAGCTGGTTAGAGGCATATCAAAAGATACTTCAGATTTTATATTCTGAAAACAAGAGTATTATAACTCGATTAGCTTTATCAACTAATGAAGGCTTAGAATCACATTTTACTACAAGAAAAGATGATTTTATCCGTACCTTCGATTTATCAGATGGTATTTATGTATTTTCAAATACTGGGACACATTCTAAAATCAATGTATTAACTCGAATCTTTGCCTTGTATAACGAAGACCCTGAAGATTTAGTTTTCTATTTAAGATCTGCAGATGACGATCAAGAATATGATGTAAAAAGAAAGTTTTGGGCTTTTGCACTTGAAAAAATCAATGAAAGTTTCACAGATTTCAACCCTTTTGAAAAAGTTAAACCATCTAAAGGAAATTGGCAAAGTGGATCTACTGGAATTGTGAGGTTCAATATATGTTGTGTTACAAATACAAATCAGTCTCGAGTTGAACTTTATTTAGGTAATTCAGACGTCAATAAAAACAAACAGGCTTTTGATTTATTAGCAGCAAATAAAGACCAGATTGAAAAAGAATTAAATGCTAAGTTGATATGGGAAAGAAATGATGATTTACTTAGTTCAAAAATTTATGTCACTTTAGAAAATGTTAGTATCAATAATGATGCAGATTGGGAACTAATTGCTCAATTTCATGCAGAATGGAGTAAGAAATTCTACGATGTATTAGTTCCTTATTTGGATGGGATATTTTAAAGACTAGATTAAAGAAAGAATTAATCATAGATATCTAAGAACAGATTTGAATTCTAACTATTAGAATCATTGTATCTGTTCTTTTTGTTACATAATAGTTTTGGCAATGGTTCGGCCATGCGTGTATCTCCTTGTGCTTGGGTAATGGATTGTGGCTTTTTGTGCAAGAACAGGTATGTGGCCCAATTATGACTTAGCAAGATTATCGGCTAGTGTAACACACAATCATCCAGAAGGCATTAAGGGTGCTTCGGCTGTATGTGATGCGATCTTTATAGCTAGGTGTTATTCGGATGAGTGTAAAAGAAGAATCAAAGAGCATATTGAAAATGAGTATGGTTATGATTTATCAATGTCTTTAGATGAAATTCGTAAGAATTATGAGTTTGATGAAACTTGTCAAGGCAGTGTTCCACAGGCCATTATTGCATTTTTAGAAAGTACAGATTTTGAGGATGCGATTCGAAATGCGATTTCGATTGGTGGAGATAGTGATACGATTGCAGCTATTACGGGAAGTATTGCAGAAGCTGCTTATGGTATTCCGGAAAATATTAAAGAAAAGGCTTATGCTTATTTGAATGAGCCATTAAAAGATGTATTAAGAAGATGGAAGAAATATATGAGGGGGTGACGAATCATGAATGAAGTGGTTGATTTATTGAATGAAATTTTGGATGAATTGAGAACAATGAATGAAAAATTAGATGATATTCGTGGAAATGAATATAGTGATGGTTCTTTAGAAGATATATTTAATAAATTAGATGAAATTAATGATAACATTGGTTGAAATTAATGGTATGATATAGGTAATGATATATCTTTTTTCAAATCAGTTAGAAATAATAATATAATGTGGCATTGTCTGATTTGTGATGATGCCTTTTATTTTGTGGGGTTGGGTTATGCAGGATTTTAAGTTACTTACTAGACAATTGTTAGAAACATATCTAGGATCGGATACGTTGAGTGATGTTGCGATTCAAGATTTTTTGGATTCCAATGCGAGTATTATTGGTACGGGAAAACAAGAATTCTTTAAAAATATTGAGCACTTTTTAAATTCTTTCAAATTTAATGTGGAGAAAAGAAAGAATATTCATTTTGAATTTAAAGATTTAGAAATAGAAGAAAATATTGTGGATGATCAATGTGTCTTTGTGTATGGATCCGTTCAAATTTATGGCCTTTATGATAAAGAAGTTCCAATTATGCAATTTGATTCTCGCTTTACTATTATTTATGGTGTAAGGGATGGAAAATGGAAGGTGCTTCATATTCATCATTCGATTCCTGATAAAAAACAATTGGAAGATGAAGAGTTTCCAATTACTTTAGGTAAGCAGGTGCAACAGGCTCGACATGAAGTTGAGGCATTATCGGCTGGGTATTCCTATATTTGTTTGATTAATCTAGAGACAGGTGATGTGGAATTGATTAAAGGAAATAATATTCCCGGCTTAAAGGGGCGCTATACTCAGATGGATCATAATATATTATTAGAGCAAGTAAATCATTTGATTACCGAACCATTTAGGCAGAGTAGTGTTGAATTTTATGATAGTACGACCATCGCAAAACGTCTTGAAGGAAAGAATTCCTTATTCCATACTTGTGAAAGGACAGATGGAACTTGGATTCTTTCGATGATTGTACCTCAAAAATATGATGAGAATGGTCATGTTGTAAGTGTATTACTTGCCAATCGTGATTTTACGGAAGAAAAGAAGCGTGAGTTAGAACAGGAAGAGGCTTTACGCCAAGAAAAAATCAAGGCTGAAAAGGCTAATGAGGCCAAGTCCATATTCTTATTTAATATGTCACATGATATTCGTACACCGATGAATGCGATTGTGGGATATTCACAATTAATGAAGAAGGACTTAAGTGATCCTAAGTTAGTACATTATGAAGAAATGATTGAACAATCGAGTCAATTATTACTTTCAATCATTAATAATGTATTGGATATGGCACGTGTTGAAAGTGGTAAGATGGAATTGGATGAAAATTATGAAGTAGTGGGGAATATTACTCAACTTGTTTGTGGTGCATTTGCAGCAGAGGCTTCTAGAAAGAATATTGAATTAAACAAAATTGTGAATGTTGAACACAAACACATTATTACCGATTCTACAAAGATGCAGGAAATTCTATCCAATTTAATTAGTAATGCGATTAAATATACGCCAGAAGGTGGTAAAGTTTTGATTGATGTACAAGAACTTCCTTATGATAAAGAAGGCTATACTTTAATTCAAACAAAAGTATCGGATACAGGTATTGGAATGAGTGAAGAATTCTTACCATCCTTATTTGAATTATTTACACGTGAAAGAAATACGACTCTATCTAAAATTCCAGGTACTGGACTTGGTATGGCTATTGTCAAAAACCTTGTGGACTTAATGAATGGCAGTATTGAAGTAGAGAGTGAACTTGGTAAGGGTAGTACTTTTACGATTATCATTCCACATAAGATTGCGAATAAAGATTATACTAATAGAAATATTGAATCTTCCAATGAATTTGATATTGATTTTAAGGGTAAAAGAATTTTATTGGCCGAAGATAATGCATTAAATGCAGAAATTACGACAACGATTCTTACAGAAATGGGCTTTGAAGTAAAAGCTGTAGAAGATGGAATTCTTTGTGTAAATGAAATGCAACATCAACCAGCTAATACATACGATTTGATTTTAATGGATATTCAAATGCCAAATATGGATGGTTATAAGGCAACAGATTGTATTCGACATCTTTCACAACCTGAAAAGGCCAATATTCCAATTATAGCTATGTCTGCCAATGCGTTTGAGGAAGATAAGAAAAAAGCATTTGATATAAAGATGAATGATTATATAACGAAACCAATTGACTTTCAAAAGATGGAAGAAGTATTAAAACATGTATTGAGTAAGAAGGATCCTCTTAGTTGAGGGTTCTTTTGTTTCTAAAAGTCAAGATAAATCTATCTAATTTGATGAAAATAATCCGATTTAGACAAGATAGAAACAATTCGAACAAAATGCTTGGAGTTAATATTGTTTTCACATTGAACCTTTATAATAGAAATTGGCTACTGGATGTAGTAACGGTGAACCCTCTGAATAAAAAGGATGATATCTTGAGTTCTTAAAGATTCCGATTTTGTAGGAGGACTTGTTTTATGTATATTTATCTGTACATTGATGTTGCCATGAGTATATTGGCTTTAGTTGAATTGCTAAAAATCGCATTGATTATTATAGAAAAATGTAAAAGACACTAGTTCACCCGTCCAAAGGATTAAACTAGTGTCTTTACACTAAAATAATTCAGAGGAACCACTGTATCCAGTAGTCTTTCTGTATTTGTATTATAGCGATTTATTGAGGTTTGTGCAATAGAATTAAAGAGAGTAAGATAAAGTAGGTGTGAAATCGTTTACAAAAAAAGTTTGACATTTAAAATAAATTGTGTTTTAATTCATCTGTAATCAATGAGAGTGACTCTTTTGAGGCTTGACCAATGATTGTGTAAATTACTACGTAGTGTACATATTGGGAGCAGAAAAAAGAGTTTTTTTTGTTTCCTGGAGAGGAGCAAGAAAGTGTTCGGATTTAAGAAAAAGACAAAATCAGTTGAATTAGTATCACCTGTTAATGGTAAAATGATTTGTTTAAAAGATGTTCCAGATAAAGTGTTTGCTTCAGAAATGATGGGACCTGGTGTTGCGTTTATTTCGAGTGATGGTAAAGTATATTCTCCTTGTGATGGAGAGTTAGTAACAGTATTTCCAACAAAACATGCATTAGGGATAAAGACTAATAATGGAGCTGAGCTTTTACTTCATTTTGGTTTGGATACAGTTAATTTGGAAGGTGAGGGTTTTACTTTACATTCAGAGGCTGGTCGAAAAATCAAACAGGGAGATTTGCTATTAGAAGTGGATATTGAACTTATTCAAAATAAGGGATATAAGATTGATATGCCAATGATTATCACAAATTCAAGTGAGTATTCTTTAAATATTCATGAATGTTCAGATGTATTGGCTAATCAAGAGATTGTAATGTCATTAGATAAAAAATAGAGAGATCAAGAGTATGGAAGTAATTAAAAAGTTAGGAAACAATGCAGCTATCTGTAAAGATAATAGTGGAAGAGAATTAATTGCACTTGGACTTGGGATTGGTTTTCCTAAATGTCCATATACACTAGATGATTTAAGCAAGATAGAGCGAACATTTTATAATGTAGATAATGAATACTTACATTTATTTGAAAATGTGGATTCAAATATTTTGGCTTTATCCGCTGACGTGATTGATTTGGCTACGACTATGTTGAGTGTTTCTTTAAAAGAAAATGCCATTTATACACTTGCAGATCATTTGAATTTTGCGGTTATTCGTTTAAATAAAGGAATGATTTTCAATACGCCAATATCAAATGAATTGCGTGATTTATATCCTGTTGAGGTAAAGGTTGCAAAGTATACGTTGAATTTAATGAAGAAAAAACTGAATATTGAACTTCCTGAAGAAGAAATGTATGCGATTGCGATGAATATCATAAATTCGGAAGAGATTTTATCTTCTACAAGTGATGTGTCTGTTAAATCTGAATTTATATTAGAAATTGTAAAGTTGATTGAAGCACAAATGCATATATCAATTGATAAAAATTCTTTCAATTATTCTAGATTTGCTTCTCATATGCAATATTTATTTAGAAGAAAGAGTGAATATACAGAGATTAGTAGTACAAACAAAAAATTGTTTGAATTACTAAAGAATGAATATCCTAAGACATATCAATGTGTGTTGGGTATTAAAGAAATGATTTTTAACAAATTTAATTGGAATATTGGAGATGAAGAATTGTTATATTTGATTCTTCATGTAAATAGATTGTGTTCACACGAGGGTGTTACGAATGAATCGGCATAACCTTTACACAATAGAGCATTATTTAAGAGTGCTTATTGCGTAAAGGTTTTTATTTTAGAATGAAAGGAAAATAGAGAGATGAAAAAAGATAAGGCTAGAGAAATAGCGAAAAGTGTATTAGAACAAGTTGGAGGAAAAGATAATGTATCAAAAGTATTACATTGTCAGACTCGTTTGCGTTTTAATTTAAAAGATGAAAGTGTAGCTGTAGATGAAAAGCTAGAAGCAATCAAAGGTGTTTTAGGTGTAGTAAGGGCTGGAGGACAAGTACAAGTTGTTGTTGGTCCTGAAGTTAAGGATGTTTATACTGAAATTTGTGATTTGGCAAATTTTGAAAATACAGATAGAGATTCAGTGCCTACAAAGAAAGAAAAAATCACTTTTAAATCCATTGGAAATGGAATTCTAGATGTGATTTCAGGATGTATGGGTCCTGCAATTCCGGCAATCGTCGCCTCTGCATTCTTTAAAATGTTAGTGGCTATTCTTGGACCAGATTTATTAAATGTACTTCAAGAGGGTAATGATTTATATACATTATTAACATTTGTAGGAGATGCTGCATTCTACTTCTTCCCAGTAATTGTTGGTTATACTAGTGCAAAAAAATTTAATTTAAATCCAGTATTAGGCGTTTTAATGGGTGCTATTATGATTCATCCAACATTTGTTGGATTGGTTGGAAAACCATTTACTGTTTATGGTATTCCATGTAATGTTCAAGCTTATGCAAGTTCAATTGTACCTATTATTTTGACAAACTGGATTATGTCATATGTAGCTCGTTTCTTTGATCATGTAATTCCAGGAGCAATTCGCTCTGTATTCTCACCTGCATTTACTATTGCGGTCATGTTACCAATCTCATTGTGTGTTTTTGGTCCAGCAGGAGCATTTATTGGTCAATATGTTGTTGGTGCATTATTCTCATTAGAAGGTGTAGCTGGATTTATTGGTATTGGATTAATTGCAGCTTTATATCCAGTATTAGTTATGACAGGTATGCACATGGTATTAATTACTGCACTATTCCAAGTGTTTGCCACTAAAGGATTTGATGGTTTTGCCGCAGTAGGTCTAACAGTTTCAAGTTTTTCAATCATGGGTGTAGGTATTGGTGCTTTCTTCCGCTTAAAAAATAAAGAACAAAAGGCTTTAGCATTGTCATATGGTATTACAGCAATCGTTGCAGGAACTTCAGAACCAACTATTTATGGTATTTGTACAAAATATAAAAGACCATTCATTGGCTTGTTAGCAGGAGGCTTCTTAGGCGGTGCATATGCAGGAATTACTGGTGTTATTGATGCAACATTAGTACCATCTTCAAATGTTTTTGCGGCACTATGCTTTTTAGGTAAATCACAGGCAAATGTTGTAAATGGAATTATTGCTTGTGTTATTGCATTTGTTGCAACTGCTGTATTCGTTTATTTTTTTGGATTTGATAAAAACGAAAAAGATATTCAAGCATAATCTTCAAGGGGTATAATCTGCCCCTTTTTAGAGTATTTAAAAATGGAGGTCACTATGAAAAATATAAAGATAGATTTACCGAGTGAAGCTTATTTTGAAACCTATATTATGGATTCAGAAATTAACTTTAAGGAATACAGAAAACGTCCTGCAATAATCATTGCACCTGGTGGGGCATATGCGATTCATGCTACTAAAGAATCGGAACCAATTGCACTTCAGTTTATGCAAATGGGTTATCAGACTTTTGTTTTAAAATATTCAGTTGGTTCGGATCGTGAACATCCAGAAAGAGGAATATTAAAGAATTCTAAATATCCTTTACAGGTTGTAGAAATGTTTGAAACTTTACACATAATCAAACAAAATTCTGAAGAATGGAATATTGATACGAATCAAATTTATCTAATGGGATTCTCTGCTGGAGGGCATGTATGTGCTTCTTGTGGTGTAAGATGGGATGATCTATCTATTATAAATCAGTTGAGCTTTCTTCCAGAAAAAGATGAATTGAAAGTAAAAGGAATTGTATTAGGATATCCTTTTTTAACACCTAATAGTATAGAGTTTACTTCTTCACACAAATTAGAAGGTGTGGAAAAAGTACAAGAAACCATGAACTATGTATTGTACCAAACAAATAGTCCTAGTGAAGAACAGCTATCTAAGGTTGATTTATATAATTATATTTCAGAAAAAAGTGTGCCAATGTTTATTTGGCATTCGATTGATGATCCAGTGGTGGATTCAAGAAACTCAACTCGTTTTGTATCAAAACTATTAGAGTGCAATGTTCCAGTTGAATATCATTTGTTTGGTCATGGAGAACATGGTAAGGCACTAGAAAATCAATTGACACATATGGATGATGCGGATATCGATTTACATTTGAATATGTGGGTAAATATGGCTGATTATTGGATGAAAAGAATGGGAGGTAAGTATAAATATGATGAGAAAAGAAGATTATACAATATTTGAGTATCGTATGGGTAAGGAAATTAAATTTACAGATTTAATTGTGGATGAAAAATTAAATGGGATTTTTGAAAAAGTATGTGTTCGAACTGAAGATGCTGGTTATATCGATATGTCTATTTATCGTCCTTTAGAATGGAATCAGAAATCTTACTTAAAACCAATTTTTAATTTCCATGGTGGTGGAAACGTGTTAGGATACTATGAACAAGATGGAAAATATTGTCGTTTGTTAGCTGATCTTACTGGATGTGCCATTATTAATGTGGATTATGCATTAGCACCTGAATTTAAGTTTCCCAAGCCTTTATATTCAAGTTACGAAGCGATTGTAGAATTATTAAAAAGAGCGGATGAACTAAAATTGGATTCAGATCATGTAATGGTCATGGGACATAGTGCTGGTGGTTACATTTCTTCTTGTTTAACATTGATGGATCGTGAAAGACAAAAAATTAAGATAAAAGGCGCTATCTTAGATTATCCGCCATTACGTCAAGAAGTAGATACGGAATTGAGAAAAGTTGCAGATCCTTCAAAGGCTATTTCGGAAAATAGAATGTTACAATACATTAATTGGTACTACAATAGCTTTGATGAATTAGATGATATTTTGGCATCTCCTTTATTGGCAGATTTGCATGATTTGCCTAAAACTTTAGTTATCAGTGCTGAATATGATGCATTAAAGAATGAAGAGAAGGCATATGCAGATAAAATGAGAGAAGCTGGAGGAGATGTAGAATATTACGAGTTTAAAAATTGCCGTCATGGTTTTACGCATGAATGCTTTAATGAATATATGCCAAAAGAATCTTGTGAAGCATGGAATTTAATGTCTGATTTCATTAAGAAAGTAATGGCGTCATATGAAGATTAACAAATTAAACTATCATTTAATGCCGAAAAAGGGATGGTTAAATGATCCTAATGGTTTGGTTTATTTTAAAGGTGAGTATCATATTTTTTATCAAGCGGATGAAGAAAGTTTATTGGGGCATGTTAATAAAGCTTGGGGGCATTATTCAACAAAAGATTTTATTACATATAAGCAACATGAATTGGCAATACTTCCAGATAGTATCTATGATAAAAATGGAGCATATTCTGGTAGTGCTATAGTAAAAGATGATGTTCTGTATTTATTTTATACGGGCAATGTTAAACATGAAGGAAATCATGATTATATTACGTCAGGTAGAGAACAAAATTTAATGCGTGTAGAAAGTAAGGACGGTATTCACTTTACGAACAAAGTATGTCTTTTATATAATGAAGATTATCCAAACGATTGCTCAAATCATGTGCGAGATCCAAAGATATTTGTAAAGGAAGGACAATATCATTTGGTCTTAGGGGCTCGTCTGCTAGATAATACGAGCTGTGTTTTAGAATATGTTAGCAACGATTTAAATGCATGGACTTATTTAAAAAGGTATACGCCAAAAGACACTGTGGGATATATGATCGAATGTCCAGATTATTTATGTGATAAAGATATTTCCTATATTGTTTGTAGTCCACAGGGCTTACTCGAAAATAATAAACAATTTCAAAATAGATACGCATGTGGATATTATAAAATTAATCAAAATAATTTAGTTGACTATCAGACTTTAGATTATGGGTTTGATTTTTATGCACCACAAACATTTTATGGCACAAAATCAAATGTTATGATTGGTTGGATTGGAATGCCAGATAATGACTATATTGATTTTTATGATGATTGGAATCAAACATTATCAATGCCTAGGAAATTAAAATTTACAGATGGTAAAATGATTCAATATCCTATTCATGAAATCTTAAGTTTACGTTGTGATAAAAAGGTGTTTAATACAAACATTAGTTTACCCAAATCGTGTAATATTGAGTTTAATGTAGAAAGCGATTTTGTGATTGCATTAAATAATGTGGTTCTGTCATATAAAAACACTGAAATTTGTTTAGACTTATCTCAATGTGATTGTGGTCGAACAAAGCGATATATACAAGATATTGATGTAAAAAGAGTTTCAATCTTTATTGATGAATCTGTTATGGAAATTTTTATAAGTGATGGAGAATATACAATGACGAGCCGTTTTTATGATAATGAAAAGGATCTGTTTGTTCGTTTTGAAGGCATTAATGAGATTGAAACATATAAAATGAAAGGTTTTAAAATAGAATGAAAAAGTTATTAGCTATTGGGGAAGCGTTGATTGATATGATTCCATCAAATACAGGTCGTATTATGGATGTGAATAATTTTACACCTAAAGTTGGAGGAGCACCTCTAAATGTCTGTGGGGCCTATACAAAATTAGGTGGTTCAAGCAATATAATCACGATGCTTGGTAAAGATCCATTTGGAGATAAGATTGTTAATGAATTAATAGGATTTGGAATAAATACAGACTATGTGAAGCGTACGAATGCTGCAAATACTTCACTTGCATTTGTTGCATTAGATGAAAATGCCAATCGAGAATTTTCTTTCTATAGAAATATGGGTGCTGATATGTTGATGTCTGAAGATGATGTTGATAAAAATTGGTTTATGGATGCATATGCTTTACATTTCTGCTCTGTTTCATTAGGAAATTTTCCAATGCGAAGGGCACATAATAAGGCAATTAAATATGCCAAAGAAAATGGATTGATTGTTTCATTTGATCCTAATGTGAGATTGCCATTATTTGATGATCATGAATATTTAAAAAATGTAATACATGAATATATTCAGTATGCAGATATTTTGAAAATTAGTGATGAAGAAGTTGAATTTATTTTTGGAAACAAAGATATTGAAGAAAATCTAGATTATATATTTGATCAAGGTGTCAAATTGTTAGTTTTTACTTCAGGAAAAGATGGAGCTGTAGCATACACAAAAAATGTGGTTGCAAACTCAAAAGGAATTAAAGTGAATGCAGTAGATACAACAGGTGCAGGCGATGGTTTTATTGGTTGTTTGTTGTATCAAATGGCAAAAGAAAATGTGGATTTAGAACAAATAAATATTTTAACAGAAGAACAATTAAAAACGTATTTAGATTTATCTAATAAATTTTGCTCTATTTCAGTAACAAAAGAAGGAGCCATTGCAAGTTATCCGACAATGGAAGAATTAAGATAACTTATATATAGGAATCAGTATGAATAAAATGCTGATTCTTTTTGTTTCTAAAAGTCAAGATAAATCTATCTAATTCGTTGAAAATAAGGCGATTTAGACAAGATAGGATTATTCGCAACAAAATGCTTGGAGTTAACAATGTTTTCACATTGAACATTTATAATAGAAATTGGCTACTGGATGTAGTAACGGTGAACCCTCTGAATTAAAAGGATGATATCTTGAGTTCTCGATGATTCCGATTATGTAGGAGGACGTGTTTTATGTATATTTATCTGTACATTGATGTTGCCATGAGTATATTGGCTTTAGTTGAATTGCTAAAAATCACATTATTGATTATAGAAAAATGTAAAAGACACTAGTTCACCCGCTCCAAGGATTAAACTAGTGTCTTTACATTAGAATAATTCAGAGGAACCACTGTATCCAGTAGTTTTTCTGTATGAATATTAAACAATTGATATATATAAAAGTCAAGGTTAACTTTATCTAAAATTAGTCGTTTTAGATAAAATAGGAACAATAGAAATTGTAACCGTATGTAGTAACGGCTACCCTTGGAATAAAAAGGATAACATCTTGAATTCTCGATGATTCCGATTTTGTACAAGTGAGTATTCCACGCATTCAGAGCCACACCGTCCAGCACTGAGAGCCACTCATTCCATCATTTAGAACC
>OLRE01000229.1_pt1 | contig 68056 bp, 62 predicted proteins | sample 1672461 | NCBI WGS metagenome assembly OLRE01 (sample SAMEA3136688, study PRJEB25190) | human gut metagenome | biome: human gut; feature: human-associated habitat; material: faeces | place: Austria | collected 2013
CTGTAACGTTTGATCGAGAAATTGCGACCGCTAAGGAAGGAGAAGCCCCTATGGAACTATTTCTTGAGTCCTTCTGGCCCATGTTTCGGGCCGGCTTGACGGTTTCTGTACCGCTGATGCTGGTTTCCTTTGCGTTGGGCCTCGTACTGGCTTTCATCATTGCACTGATGCGGATGTCCAAGTTGCCGCCCCTAAAGGGCATTGCATGGTTCATCGTCTGGGTCATCCGTGGCACACCTCTGCTGGTACAGATCTTCGTAATATTCTTTGGACTGCCGTCTATCGGCATCGTTCTCAAGCCTATTCCTTCCGCTATCATTGCCTTGGTCGTCAGCCAAGGTGCTTACAACTCTGAGGTGATTCGCGCTGCGCTGACTTCCATTCCCAAGGGACAGTTCGAGGCCTGCAAGGCGCTGGGCATGAGCAAGCTCCAGACCATGACCGAGGTCATTATCCCGCAGGCGGCGTTGGTGGCGGTGCCCTCTCTGGGCAACTCCTTCATCAGCTTGCTGAAGGATACCTCTCTGGTGGCATCCATCACCGTGCCGGAGATACTCATGACTTCCAAGAGCATCATTGCCGTTCGCTTTGAGCCCATGCTGCTGTACTGCGAGGCCGCACTGATTTACCTGATCTTCAGCACCATGCTGACTTGGCTGCAGGGCAAGCTGGAGAAGAAGCTGGGCAAGCATCTGGTGGATACCAGAGTCTGATACGAAGGGCGGCATTCTATGCTTCATCTGAACATTCAAGGTCTGCGGGACGAGAGCGGCTGGCAGGCGGCGCACATCGCCCTGCCCCGCTACGACGTCTCCGCCATGCAGGAGCGGACGCTCCGGCATCCCGTCTGGATACACTTCGGGGCCGGGAACATCTTTCGCGCCTTTCTGGCGGCGGCCCAGCAGACCCTTTTGAACGCCGGTTGCACCGATACCGGCATCGTGGCGGCGGCATCCCATAATTTCAGCGCCGCCACGGAGGGCTATACCCCCTACGACAACCTCTCCCTTCTGGTGCGGATGCACGCCGACGGCTCCTGTGACCGGGAGGTCATCGGCAGCGTGGCAGGCTGTCTGAAAGCCGACTGGCAGGATGAGGACTGGCAAACCCTTTGCCGGATGTTCTGTGACCCCTCCCTGCAAATGGTCAGCTTCACCATCACCGAGAAGGGCTATGCCCTCCGGGATATGGACGGCACGCTCCTGCCCGTGGTGGCGCAGGATCTGGCGGCGGGGCCATTCCGGCCCCGGCACACGCTGTCCATCGCCGTGGCACTGCTGTATCAGCGGTTTCTGGCAGGTGGAAGCCCCATTGCCGTGGTCAGCATGGACAACTGCGCCCAAAACGGCAAAAAGCTCCGGGACAGCTGTCTAACCCTTGCCGAGGGCTGGCAGAAGGGCGGCTTCGTGCCGGAGGATTTCCTCCGCTGGCTCTCCTGTGAGGAGAACGTCAGCTTCCCCTGGTCCATGATCGACAAGATCACCCCACACCCCTCCCAGAAGGTGGCCGACCAGCTGACGGCGCTGGGCGTGGCGGGTATGGCCATCACCAAAAGCGCCACCGGCACCGTCTCCGCCCCCTTCGTCAATGCCGAGGTGACGGAGTATCTGGTGTTGGAGGATCATTTCCCCAACGGTCGGCCTCCGCTGGAGCAGGCGGGTGTCTACTTCACCGATCGGGCCACCGTGGAGAAGTCGGAGAAAATGAAGGTCGGCACCTGTCTGAACCCCCTGCACACGGCGTTGGCGGTGTTTGGCTGCCTTTTGGATTATCAGACCATTTCCGCCGAGATGCGAGATACCGACCTTGTAACGCTGGTGGAACGTATCGCCGGCGAGAGTCTCCCGGTGGTGGAGGATCCCGGCATCCTCCGGCCCACGGAGTTTATTCATCAGGTGCTCCATGAGCGCTTCCCCAACCCCGCCATTCACGACACGCCCCAGCGCATCGCCACCGATACCTCTCAGAAGCTACCAGTGCGCTACGGCGGCACCTTGCGCCGTTACCGGGAACGCAGCCTCCCCATGGTGCAGCTGCGGTATATCCCGCTGGTCTTTGCCGGCTGGTGCCGCTATCTGCTGGGAGTAGACGATGCCGGTAAGACGATGCCGGTGAGTCCGGATCCCCTGCTTCCCCAGCTGCAGCCGCTGCTGGCGGACGTAACCCTCGGAAAGCCCGATACCTTCACCCATCAGCTGCGTCCCATCCTGCAAAACGCCGATATCTTCGGCGTGGACCTGTATGAGGCAGGGCTGGCCAAAACGGTGGAGGACGATTTCCGTGCCATGCTGGCAGGGCCGGGAGCGGTGCGTGATATCCTGCGCCGGCAGCTGAGTGAGAGAGTAAGGAGCGATCAGCCATGAAAATGACATTTCGCTGGTATGGCAGTCAGATGGATCCCATACCGCTGCGCTATATCAAGCAGATTCCCAACATGAGCGGCGTTGTCAGTTCCTTGATGGATATGCCCGCCGGGGCTCTGTGGCCCACGGAGCGTATTCGGGCGCTGAAGCAAGAAGTCAACGACGCCGGTCTGGAGCTGGAGGTCATCGAAAGCGTCAATATCCGCGAGGACATCAAGCTGGGCCTGCCCAGTCGGGACGAATACATTGACAACTACCGCCAGACCGTGGCCCGCTTGGGTCAGGCTGGGGTCAAGGTCATCTGCTACAACTTCATGCCGGTGTTCGACTGGACCCGCACGGATCTGGCCAAGCCCCGGCTCGACGGTGCCACCGTTCTGGCCTATGACCAGTCCATTATCGACCGCATCACTGATCCGCAGGCCTTTGCCGACCGCATCCAACAGGGTGCCGGTGACTTCGAGATGGCGGGCTGGGAGCCGGAGCGTATGGCGGAGCTGAAAAAGCTCTTCGCCCAATACGCCTCCGTGTCCCACGAGGATCTGTTCCGCAACCTTCAGTACTTCCTGAAGGCGGTGATCCCCGTCTGTGAGCAGTACGATGTGAAGCTGGCCATCCATCCGGACGATCCCCCTTGGGATATCTTCGGCCTACCCCGCATCTGTACCAACGCCGAGAATGTCCGCCGCATCCTGTCGCTGGTGGACAGTCCCTATAATGGGCTGACCCTTTGCTCCGGCTCCATGGGCTCCAACCCCTGCAACGACATCCCCGCCATGGTGCGGGAGTTCGGCGCACAGGGCCGTATCCACTTCGCCCATGTCCGCAACATCCGATTCACCGGCCCCGGCCAATTTGAGGAGGCCGCCCACTTCTCCGGCGACGGCAGTCTGGATCTCTACGAGATCATGAAGGCCTATCATGACGTGGGCTTCGACGGCTACATTCGCCCCGACCACGGCCGCATGATCTGGGATGAGCAGGGCCGTGCCGGTTATGGTCTTTACGACCGTGCGCTGGGCGCCGTGTACCTATCCGGCTTGTGGGAGGCGCTGGAGAAGGGCAGCAAGTAACCCCCTCCAAAACCCGAAAGAACCACCGCATCTGAGCGTGTTCCGGCGATATCCGGCGCTGACGCCGGGTGCGGTGTTTTTCCCTTTGTTCCCGTCTGCGTGTAAGCACGCAGCATCTGACCATTTCCACTACTACACAGAAAAGAGGGTCTATCCATGCATCCTGTTCTGAAACAAATCTCTGACATCGGCATCGTCCCGGTCATTGCCATCGACGACGCCGAAAAGGCCGTGCCGTTGGCAAAGGCACTGGCAGCCGGAGGGCTGCCGGTGGCCGAGGTCACCTTCCGCACCGCCGCCGGCGAGGCGGCCATCCGGGCCATCAGCCGGGAGGTCCCGGAAATGCTGGTAGGTGCCGGCACGGTGCTGACCCACGACCAGCTGGATCGTGCGCTGGACGCCGGTGCCAGGTTCATCGTCAGTCCCGGCTTCAACCCCGACATGGTTCGCTACGGTCTGTCCAAGGGTGCGCTCATGGTCCCCGGCACCGCCACTCCCGGCGAGATGGAGCAGGCTATGGCGCTGGGTCTGGAGGTGGTGAAGTTCTTCCCCGCCGAGCAGAACGGCGGCGTGGCCAAGCTGAAGGCTCTGGCCGGCCCCTACAAAACCTTGAAATGGATGCCCACCGGCGGCGTCAATGCCAAGAATCTGGCAGATTATCTGGCCTTTGACCAGATCGTGGCCTGCGGCGGCACCTGGATGGTGAAAAAGGACCTCATCCAACAGGAGAATTGGGCAGAGATCACCCGCCTGAGCCGGGAGGCCGTCCGCACCATGCTGGGCTTCTCTCTGGATCATGTGGGCATCAACTGCGGCAGCGAGGCCGAGGCCGACCGACTGGCCCGCACCCTGTGCGATATGTTCGGCTTTGCCTATCAGATGGGCAACTCCTCCGTGCAGGCCCTCCACGCCGTGGAGTGTACCAAGACCCCCGGCCGTGGCACCCACGGACACATCGCCATCGCCACCAGCAACGTGGACCGGGCGGTGTATCATCTGGGCCTGTGCGGCATCCGCTGCCTGCCGGAGACCCGCAAGACGGATGCCAAGGGCAATACCAAGGCCATTTATATCGACGGTGAATTCGGCGGCTTCGCCATTCATCTGGTTCGCAGATAAGGAGGAATCACTATGAGCAAACGTATCGTCACCTTCGGTGAGATCATGCTGCGTCTGGCTCCCAACGGCTACTACCGCTTCTTTCAGGACGATCAGCTGCAGGCCACCTTTGGCGGCGGCGAGGCCAATGTAGCCGTGTCGCTGGCCAACTACGGCATGGACGCCGCCTTCGTCACCAAGCTGCCCGCCCACGCCATCGGACAGGGGGCCGTCAATGCCCTCCGTGGGCTGGGGGTGGACACCCGCTCCATCGTCCGGGGCGGCGATCGCATCGGCATCTACTATCTGGAAAAGGGTGCCTCCCAGCGGGGCAGCGTGTGCATCTACGACCGGGCGCACTCCGCCATTCAGGAGGCCCAGCCCTCCGATTTCGATTGGGATGCCATCTTTGACGGCGCCGACTGGTTCCACTTCACTGGCATCACTCCGGCGCTGGGACCCAATCTGGTGGAGATCTGCAAGGAGGCCTGCGTAGCCGCCAAGAAGCACGGCGTAAAGATCTCCTGCGACCTGAACTATCGCGGTAAGCTCTGGACCCGTGAGCAGGCCCGTGCCGCCATGACGGAGCTGTGCCAGTACGTGGACGTCTGCATCTCCAATGAGGAGGACGCCAAGGACGTGTTCGGCATCGAGGCGGAGAACACCGACATCTACGGCGGCAAGCTCAATAAGGAGGGCTACAAGTCCGTGGCCAAGCAGCTGGCCGATCGGTTCGGCTTCGAGAAGGTGGCCATCACCCTCCGCACCTCCCTGTCCGCCAGCGACAACGACTGGGCCGGTATGCTGTACGACGGCGAGAATTACTGCTTCTCCAAGGAGTACCACCTGCACATCGTGGACCGTGTGGGCGGCGGCGACAGCTTCGGCGGCGGCCTGATCTACGCCCTGCTCAGCGGCAAGGACAGCCAGAGCGCCATCGAGTTCGCCGTGGCGGCTTCGGCCCTGAAGCACTCCATCGAGGGTGACTTCAACCGGGTCACCGTCTCTGAGGTGGAGAAGCTGGCCGGCGGCGACGGCTCCGGCCGGGTGCAGCGGTAAATCATCCCATCCCCTTCCTTTTCATAGCATGACCCCGGCGGCCAATGGCCGCCGGGGTCATGTGCTGTTTTCAGCTCCGATGGTCCCCCTATAAAGCAGTGGATAGGGGGTCCCCTCCTCGCCGCAATCGATCCTCCGATAGACCCCCATATGCCGGTAAAGGCCCACAGACTGAGGATTCGGTTTGTTCACTGTGACCTCCTCCACGCCGCAGTCCCGTCTCATGCACACGGATCATAGTCTTCTCCTTCCGCAGGAAAGAAAAAGGGACTGGGCATTTGCTCAGTCCCTCTCGCTATTCTCTCAGGCCAATCGGCCGTAGATACGGGTCAGCTTCCGGATGCGCTGCGCCAACTCCGGTGTCAGTTCGCCCGGCAGCATCCGCCACTGCCAGTTGCCGGACTGGGTTCCCGGCTCATTGGTTCGGTGTCCCGCCCCCAGCTCCAGATAGTCCTGCATCTGAGCCACAAACAGCTTGGCCACAGAGCTCATGCCGCCCCGGATGACACCCCGATTGAAGCCCTCCTCGTCATTAAGACCCAGATACTCCTTGGCAAAGGCAATATCCGCCGGATCTGCCTCCTGCCGCCACAGGGCCAGCGGGCTGTTGTCATGGGTACCGGTATAGCAGATGCAGTTCTCCCCGTAGCTATGGGGCAGATAGCTGCTGGTATCACGGGAATCGAAGGCAAATTCCAGCACCTTCATGCCCGGCAGACCGGAATCCCGCAGCAGCTGTGCCACCTCCGGGGTGGGATAGCCCAGATCCTCAGCGATAAACTCCAGCTGCGGGAACCAACCGGTGAGCACACCCACCAGCGCCATGCCGGGGCCCTTGACCCACCGGCCGTTTTTGGCCGTCGTCTCGCCGTAGGGCACTGCCCAGTAGCTCTCGAAGCCCCGGAAGTGGTCGATGCGGATGACGTCATACAGCTTCCCGGCGCCGTCGATGCGGCGGATCCACCAGCCGAAGCCGTCGGCCTGCATCCGATCCCAGCGATAGAGGGGGTTGCCCCACATCTGGCCGTCGGCGCTGAAGTAGTCCGGCGGCACACCGGACACCTCCGTGGGGACGCACCGGTCATCCAACTGGAAATTCTCCGGCTCGGCCCACACATCGGCGGAGTCCATGGCCACGTATATGGGCAGGTCACCGATAACGTGGATGTCCCTCTCATGGAGATAGGTCCGCAGAGCCTCCCACTGCCGGAAGAACAGATACTGGATATAGGTAAACAGCTCCACATCCTCCCGCAGCAGGGTGCGGTACCGCTCCAGCACTTCCGGAGAGCGGCGCAGGCGGATGTCCTCATCCTCCCACTCCGTCCAGGAGCGCATCCCGAAATGGCGCTTGCAGGCCATGAACAGAGCATAGTCCGGCAGCCACCGGGCGTTCTCTGCCACAAAGGCCGTGACCTCCTCCCGGTCACGCTCCCAGCCCCGTTTTTTAGCCTTGGCCAGCAGCTTCAACCGGCTGTCATACACAGCGCCGTAGTCCACATGGCGGGGATCATCCCCCCAGCGGTAGGCCTTCACCTCCCGCTTCGTCAAGAGGCCGTCCTCTACCAGCAGGTCCGGATCGATGAAATAGGGGTTACCGGCAAAGGTGGAAAAGCTCTGATAGGGGGAATCCCCATAGCTGGTGGGGCCAAGGGGCAGCATCTGCCAGTAGTGCTGGCCCGCCTCCGCCAAAAAGTCCGCAAAGTCATACGCCGCTTTGCCCAGCGTGCCGATGCCATAGGGAGACGGCAGGGAGAAAATGGGCATCAGAATGCCGCTGCTTCGATTCATAGGTAGTCACTCACTTACTTATAGAAATGCTTTGAAATACTTATCAGCCCCGCCCTCCGAGCGGAGGCTCTATGCTCCTTAGCCCTTCACGGCTCCGGCGGCCACGCCCTTGATGATGTGCTTCTGGCAGCAGAGATAGAAGATAATGACCGGCAGGATGCTCAGCATGATCAGGGCCATGGTGGCGCCCATGTCCACGGTGCCGTAGCTGCCCTTGAGGTACTGAATGTGGATGGGGATGGTGCGGTACTGGTTGATGTCCAGCACCAGGCTGGGCAGCAGATAGTCGTTCCATACCCACATGATCTCCAGCACGCCCACGGAGATCATGGTGGGCTTGAGCATAGGCAGCACCACCCGGAAGAAGGTGCCCACCGGGCCGCAGCCGTCGATGGCGGCGGCCTCCTCGATCTCCAGCGGCAGACTCTTGACAAAGCCCGTGAACATAAACACGGCAAGGCCCGCGCCGAAGCCAAGGTATACCACGGGGATGGTCCAAGGGGTGTTCAGATGCACCCGGTCCGCCGTCCGGGCCAGGGTGTACATGACCATCTGGAAGGGCACCACCATGGAGAATACGCACAGGTAGTACACGATCTTGCTGACCAGGCTCCCCACCCGGGAGATGTACCACGCCGCCATGGACGTGCACAGCAGGATCAGCGCCGTGGAGGTAATGGTGATGAAGAAGCTGTAGAATACCACCTTATAGAAGGCGAAGTTGCCGAAGGTCATGCCCTTGACATAGTTCTTCAGCCCCACAAAGGATTCCGCCGTGGGCAGCTTGAAGGTCTCGGTGTTGACAAAGGCGTTGGCCTTCAGGGAGTTGATGAGCACCAGGAGCACCGGCATCAGATAGATCACGGAGATGATGGTGAACACCACCGTCAGCAGCGCCTGACGGCGCTCTCTGCGGCGCAGAGCTTCGGTTTTGATCATTGCTGCACCTCCTTGCGGCGGCTGGCCTGAAGCTGGATGATGCTGATGGCCGCCACCACGATGAAGAAGATCACGGCCTTGGCCTGACCCACGCCGCGGTTGCCGCCGCCGCTGGTGCCGAAGGCGTTGACGATGTTCAGGGCCAGCATTTCCGTTGTTTTGATGGTCTCTCCGTTGCCCAGCTGCTGGAAGGGACGCCCGGCGGTCAGGGCCAGGTTCTGGTCAAACAGCTTGAAGCCGTTGGTCAGGCTCAGGAACATGCAGATGGTGATAGAGGGCATCACGTTGGGGATAGTGACCCGCCACAGGGTCTGCCAGCGGTTGGCGCCGTCGATGCGGGCCGCCTCCAGCATATCCTCGGGCACGGCCTGGAGTCCGGCAATATAGATGATCATCATATAGCCGATCTGCTGCCAGCACACCAGGATTACCAGACCCCAGAAGCCGTATTTCGTCTCCAGGATCACGGAGGTGTTGTACTTGATGAGGATGCCGTCGAAGATCATGGACCAGATATAGCCCAGCACGATGCCGCCGATGAGGTTGGGCAGGAAAAACACCGTGCGGAACACGTTGGTGCCCTTGAACTTCTGGGTCAGTGCATAGGCAATGGTAAAGGCAAACAGATTGATAACGATCAGGCTCACCAGGGCAAACAGCGCCGTGTACCAGAACGCGTGCATATAGCCGGGGTCCTGGAAGGCCTTCCGGTAGTTTTCCAGCCCCGTCCATGTCCACTGGCTGGTAATGCGGAAGTTGCAGAAGGACAGAAACAGCCCCTTGAAGAAGGGGTACAGGAAGCCGATGCAGAAGGCGGCAAAGGTGGGCAGCAAAAACAGCCACACCATGCGCTTGATGGGGCGGCGGATCAGCCGGGAATTCAGTGCGGCCTCGTCCCGGCGGTGTTTCGGAAGTTTCATGACGCCTCTCTCCTATCTATGTTTTTTCCGGGCGGCGCCCGGAGCTCTTGCCCGGTCCATACCGGCCAACAGCTCTGTGCGCCGCAGGTGAGAAAATCGGGGGCGGGCGATAAGCCCGCCCCCGGTCCTATTGCGTTACAACGGAGCGCTTATAGCTCAGCCGTTCTCCTTGGCATACTGGGTGGCCCAGCCGTCCACGAAAGCGGTCTTGACGTTGTCCCAGCTGCCGCCGTTGACGGTGTACTGGGTCAGAGCGTCCACCACGCCCGCACGCCAGTCATTCACGGCGGGAGTCCAGTTGAAGTCCCAGGTCACAATGTAGTTGCCGGCAGTGGTATAGGCGTTGGCATCGGCAAAGAACACGTTCTCAGGGGTCTTGGCGTTCTTGAAGGGGCAGGGGCCAAACTGCTCAGCCAGCATGGTGGTGCCCTCGTCGGAGGTAACGACCCACTTCATGAAGTCCAGAGTGGCCTGAATGTCCTCTTCCTTGGCGTTCTTGTTAACAGCCCAGCAGTTCTCGGTGCCGCAGCACAGGCCGGACTTCTCCTCGCCCTCAACGCCGCAGTAGATGGGGATCATGGCCAGATCCTCGGGGTTCATCTTGAAGCCCTTGTCATCACTGGTGACCAGGTTGGCATACTCCCAGGAACCGTTCTGGAAGAACACGGCCTTGCCCTGACCGAATTCGGCCTCGGAGGTGTCGCCGGTGGCGGTGGTCAGAGCAGCGCCGGTGGTGGCGGAGTCAGTGGTGTACAGATCCCAGACGTTCTTGAAGTTGTCCAGATAGGTACCCTTGATGGTGGCGGGCTGAGCGGTGACGTTGTCATCCCGGAACTCATAGAACAGGGGCATGTTGGCCAGATGACCGGAGAAGCGCCAGCTGGAGGAGCCCTCCAGACCGGCGGAGCTGAAGGCGTCAAAGCCCAGCTCGTTGGCACGGGCGTGGATATCATCGGCCACCTTCTTCAGAGACTCGAAGTTGGTGATGTCGGTGATCTCATAACCGGCCTGCTTCAGCAGAGCCTTGTTGACGATGATGCCATAGGCCTCATAGCAGTAGCCGATGGACACGGTCTCGCCGTTGGCATTCTTCAGGTTGAAGTCCTGGGTGGTCATTTCCTTCATGACGTCGGTGTTATCCAGAGGATAGCAGAAATCGCCATAGGAGTTGACGGCGCCCTGGTTGCCCACCTGGAACATGGTGGGAGGAGCGGACTTGTCCAGCTCGGAGGTCAGCATGGTGTCATACTGGCCGGAGGCGGCGGTGACGACCTTGACCTCCACGCCGGTCTGCTCGGTGTAGGTCTTGGCCAGATCCTGCCAGGCCTTGTCGGCTTCGGGCTTGAAGTTCAGGTAGTACACGGAACCCTTCGCTTCGTCTCCATCGCCCTTGTTGTCGTCTGCCTTCTTGCCGCAGGCTGCCAGAGACAGCGCCATAACAAGAGCCAGAGCCAATGCAAGAAACTTCTTCATTTTCATTTCTCCTTCATTTATTATTTTTCACATCCCTTGGGATGGGAAAAACTCAGTTGATCCGCCGCACAGACGCTCCCCGGCGCAGCACGGTCCGCACCGTCTCGCAGCGGGGCCGTCCCCGGCCGTGGATCATGTCCATCAGGATCTCCACGCTGCGCCGCCCCATCTCCTCCATAGGCTGGCAGAGGGTGGTCAGCATGGGATGGAAATACTCCGACATGGTCAGGCCGTCGATGGCGATAACGGAGCAGTCCTCCGGCACCCGGCGTCCCGCCTCCCGCAGCGCCCGCATGGCGCCCAGCGCCATGTTGTCGGCAATGGAAAATACCGCCGTGAAGTCCGCCTCCTGCCGCAGCCTCTCCGCCGTGGCCCGGTAGGCGTCCCCGATGTCAAAGGACCCGGCGCGGATCACCAGCTCCTCCTCCGTCGGCAGGCCGCAGTCCGCCAGCGCCCGGAGATACCCCTGATAGCGCAGCTGGCTGATGGCCCGGTCATCGGTGCGGGCTACCAGCGCCGCAATGCGGCGGTGTCCGCAGCGATACAGCTCCGTCACGGCCCGGTAGGCCTCCTCCTCGTCAGCGATAGACACCGATGCGTAGGAGCCCTCCGGCAGTGTGCCGTACTGATTGGCGTAGGAGCAGCAGACAAAGGGGACGTTCAGCATGGTCAGCTCCTCCGGCGTATAGTCGGATCGTCCGCCCAGAAACACGATGCCCCGCAGCCGCTTCTCCCGCTCCATCATGGCCCCCCGCTTGATCTCGTCATCGCAGGTGCCGATCTGCTGCATCACCATGGTAAAGCCCTCGGCGGTGATGCTGTCCTCGACGGCCCGGATGATGTCGGTATAGAAGGGGTTGGACACGCCCCGCACCACCAATCCAATGGCGTCGGACTTGGTCTTGACCAGATCCCGTGCGGTGTTGTTGGGGATGTAGTTGGAGCTTTCAATGACCTCCAGCACCCGGCGTCGGTTCTCCTCGCTGACGTCAGGTCGGTCATTGAGCACACGGGATACCGTGCTGACGCTGACGCCGCAGAGCCGGGCAATATCTTTGATGGTCATCGGTGATCCCTCCGGAGATAGTACCGAAAACTTGGAAACCTTTCCGGTAACGTTTTCGGTTTGTTGACGCTACCATCTTAGCAACTTATACATAGGCTGTCAATGGGGCCGGACCATTTTTTCAGAATCTCACAGTTTTTTCGCCGGGTCTCTTGTGATTTTGACCAAACACGCCTCGCCCTCTGTCAGCAGTTCTCCCATCCGGGACTCCCCCAGCACCGGGATGCCCTCCCGGCGCAGCAGCTCCGCCGTCACGCCCCAGCCCTCCACCACCGTTCCGGTGAAGGTGCCGTCATAGATCTCCCCGGAGCCGCAGGAGGGGCTGCGCTCCTTCAGAATGGCCGCCTGTGCCCCGGTGAGCCGGGCCAGACGCACCACCTCCTCCGCCCCCCGGCGGAAGGCATCGGTGACGTCGCCGCCGTCGCTTGCAAACACGCCGCCCTCCCGGCGTTCGGAGGGGAGCCGGGGCGTGGGCAGCCCCCCCAAGATCTCCCCGCACACGGGGATCACCTCATGGCGGCGGCACAGCTCCTGCGCCAGCGGGTGGAGCTTGCTCCGCCCGTCGTAGCGGCAGGCCACTCCCAGCAGACACGCACTGACCAGCAGCTTCATCGCTCCATCTCCCTTCCGTTGAGGGCGGCATAGGCCAGCCGCTCCCCCTCATAGCGCAGCTTCAGGGAGAAGAACGGCACCTCCCGCCGCAGCAGCTCCAGAAAGATGCGGTCCCCCTCCCACTGGGGCAGGGCCGCCAGCCGATCCCGATGGATCCACTCCAGCACTCCCTCGTCGCAATCCTCCCGGATGCGGCCCGTCCAGCCGGTGGCGGTGAACAGATGCATATATTCCGTCTCCCACCGGTCGGAGACAAAGGTGACGATCCCCCGATACCGATAGTCGGTAAGAGTCAGCCCCGTCTCCTCCAGCGTCTCCCGCAGGACGCACTCCTCCGGACTCTCTCCGTCCTCGAATTTCCCGCCCACACCGATCCATTTGTCGTGGTTGCAGTCGTTCTCCTTCTTCACCCGGTGGAGCATCAGATACTCCCCGGCCGGATTTTCGATGTAGCACAGGGTGGTGTTCTTCATGGTGCAGTCTCCCCTTTCAGCATATGTCCTTTCCTGTATGATAACACAGTTTTTGCCTTTTGGGAACCGATGTGGTATACTGATCCCAAAAACGGAGGTGGAGTATATGGCGGACATCCAACCGGGGCGGTATCGCCACTTCAAGGGCAATGAATATCAGGTGCTGGGCATCGCCCGCCACTCGGAGACGCTGGAGGAGCTGGTGGTGTACCGGGCCCTCTACGGCGACGGCGGCCTGTGGGTGCGCCCTGCATCCATGTGGACGGAGACCGTGGAGCGGGACGGCTATCACGGCCCCCGATTCATTTGGGTGGCAGAGCGATGACGGACTATCAGGTGGTGCGGAGCCGCCGCCGCACTGTGGCCCTGCAGGTAGACCAGTCCGGCAGCGTGGTGGTGCGGGCGCCCATGACTCTCCCGGCGGAGGAGATCCGCACCTTCGTGGAAAAGCACGAGACATGGATCCATCGCCAGCAGCAGCGTCAGGCCCGGTATCGGGCGGAGCACCCGGAACCCACCCCTCAGGAGCAGGAGGCCCTTCGCCGGCAGGCCAAGGCTCACCTGCCCCAGCGGGTAGCCTATTGGGCCGGGATCATGGGCGTCCGCCCCACCGGGATCAGGATCACCTCCGCCCGGACACGGTTCGGCAGCTGCTCCGGGAAAAACAGCCTCTGCTTCTCCCTGTACCTGATGGCCTATCCACCGGAGGCCATCGAGTATGTGGTGGTGCATGAGCTGGCCCATATCCGCCATAAAAACCACAGCCCCGCCTTCTACGCCGAGGTGGAGCGTTACCTGCCGGACTGGCGGCGCCGCCAAGCCCTGCTGAAACGGTGAGCTTCCCGTATAAAAAAGCCGTCCCCGGCCACTGGCCGGGGACGGCTTTTCTATTCTTCTCTTACCGCAGGATGGGTGCCGTAGCGGCCACGAGCCACGCCAGCTCCTCCCCATCCAGATGGGGTGCGATGGCAGCCCGCACCTTCTCATGATAGGCGTTCAGCAGCGCCAGCTCCTCCTCCGACAGCAGGCTCAGCTCCAGCGCCGCCCGGTCGAAGGGTACCATGGTCAGCGGCTCGAAGTGCAGGAAGCGGCCATACTCGTTCTCGCCGTCCCGCTGCACCAGCTCCAGATTCTCATGGCGGATGCCGAACTGTCCGGCGGCATAGTAGCCGGGCTCGTTGGATACCACCATGCCCTCTGCCAGCGCCGTGACCTTCTGGTTCTCCGGCAGCCGCCAGTGGAGGCGCTGCGGTCCCTCATGGACGCTGAGCACATACCCCACGCCGTGACCGGTGCCGTGGTTGTAGTCCATCCCCTGCTCCCACAGAGGCAGCCGGGCCAGAATATCCAGATTCTGCCCGCACAGGCCCTCCGGGAACCGGGCCGCCCCCAGCCGCAGATGACCCTTCAGCACCACCGTATAGGCCCGGCGTTCCTCCTCCGTCAGCGGCCCCAGCGGGATGGTACGGGTGATGTCCGTGGTCCCCTGAAGATAGTGTCCGCCGGTGTCCGCCAGGCAGAAGCTGCGGGGCTCCAGCGGTACATCCGTCTCCGCCGTGGGCTCATAGTGGACGATGGCTCCGTGGGGGCCGAAGGCCATGATGGAGTCAAAGCTTGGCCCCAGATAGTCCGGCTGCTGAGCCCGGAAGCTCTCCAGCTTGGCGGCAGCGCTGCACTCGGTGATGGGTTCCTTGCCCACATGGCTCTGCAGCCAGCAGATGAACCGGCACACCGCCACACCGTCCTTGATGTGGGCGGCACGGAAGTTCTCCTGCTCCGCCGGGGTCTTCATGGCCTTCATCAGCTGCACCGGGCTGGGTCTGTCCAGCACCTTGGCCCCGGACAGGCTCTGCAATACGCAGTAGTTGGCGGTGGCGCTGTCCGTCTGCACCGTCGTCCCTGCCGGGATGGCCCGCAGCCGGTCATAAATACTCTCATAGGGGGCCAGCGCCACGCCGCAGGCCGCCAGCTTCTCCTTCAGTTCCCCGGACAGGATCTGCTCCTGCACACACAGGGTGGCCTCCTCCTGCCGCAGCAGCAGGAAGGACAGGAACACCGGCGTGCAGCGCACGTCGTCGCCCCGGAGGTTCAGCGTCCACGCCACCTCGTCCAGCGCCGTCAGCACCAGTACCTCTGCCCCGGTCTCCCGCATCTTCTCCCGCAGCAGATGCAGCTTCTCCTCACGGGTCAGCCCGGCGCACTCCGCCGGCAGCTCCCACACCGGCTGCGCCGACAGCGCCGGCCGGTCCGGCCACACAGCCCCGGCCAGATCCTGCTCATAGGCGAAGCGGACGTTCTTCCCCTCCAGCGCAGCGGCCATCGTCCGGGCAAAAAGACTGCTGACGGTGCGTCCGTCGAAGCCCACGGTGCCTCCCTGCGGCACCCTCTGTGCCAGAAAGGCCCCGATGGTGGGAACGCCGGGCTGCCCCGCCCGCATCAGGTCGATGGTGCTCCCGGCCAGCTGATCCGCCGCCTGCAAAAAGTACCGTCCGTCCGTCCACAGGGCGGCGCTGTCCGGCAGCACCACCAGCGTACCGGCAGAGCCGGTGAAGCCCGACAGATACTCCCGGGCCTTAAAATAGTCACCCACGTACTCCGAGCCGTGGAAATCATCCGTTACCACCACATAGGCGTCCATGCCCTGCTCCTGCATCCGCTGCCGCAGCAGTCGGAGCTTTTCAGCGCTGTTCATTGCGATTACCGCCTTTCATTTATCAGTTGGCCCTATTGTATCACACCGCCGGAAAAAAGCAACGCCCAAGTGTTCCGTTGCAAAATCTGCGGATGTATGGTATGATTCTGGCAAGATCTCGTAAATACCCGACAAATTGTTTATTTCTCCGTTGAAACCAGAGAAATTTCCACAAATCCGTGCATCCCGCAACTGAATTGTAACCTTTTGTAACATTTTAAGGGGGAACATCGTGAACGCCATTGGTATCATATGTGAATACAATCCCTTCCATCTGGGCCATGCCCGGATGCTGGAGGGCCTGCGGCGGCAGTACGACGCCCCCCTTGTATGCGCCATGAGCGGCAACTTCGTCCAGCGGGGCGACGCCGCCGTGGCGCACAAGCACGCCCGTGCAGAGATGGCCGTCCGCTGCGGCGCCGATCTGGTGCTGGAGCTGCCCACCCCGTGGGCCATGGCCTCAGCGGAGCGGTTTGCCGCCGGCGGTGTGGCGCTGCTGGCCTCCACCGGCGTGGTGTCCCATCTGGCCTTCGGCAGCGAGTGCGGCGACCTGACCGCCTTACAGGCGGCGGAGGCGGCCCTCTCCCGCCCGGAGCTGATGCCCCGCATCCGGCAGCTGCTGGCCCAAGGCATGGCCTATGCCCCGGCCCGGCAGCAGGCGGCGGAGGAGTTGGGCGCTCCCCCCCGGATGCTCTCCCGTCCCAATGACATTCTGGCCATCGAGTACCTGAAGGCTCTGCGGCGGCAGAGGGCTCCCATGGAGCCGCTGGCCGTCCTGCGTCAGGGTGCCGGCCACGACGGCGCACCCTCCGGCGACACGGCCTCTGCCTCCTATCTGCGGACGCTGCTGCGCTCCGGCCATACCGACGAGGCTCTCTCCTACCTCCCTGCTCCTGCGGCGCAGGTGCTGCGGCGGGAGCTGGCACTGGGACAGGCCCCGGCGGACCTCTCCTATTGCCAACGGGCCATTTTAGCCCGGCTTCGGCAGCTGCGGGAGGAGGACTTCCTCCCCTACGACGGCGGCAATGAGGGCCTGTACCACCGATTCTATCAGGCGGTACGCACCTCCTGCTCCCCGGAGGAGTTGCTGGAGACCGCCAAAACCAAGCGCTACCCCACCTCCCGGCTGCGGCGGATGCTGCTGTCGGCGTGGCTGGATGTCACGCCCCCGGCGGGCGGCATCCCCTATCTCCGTGTGCTGGCTGCCAACGAGCGGGGCCGGGATCTGCTGCGGCAGATGCAGCGGCGGGGTGTACCGGTACTGACCCGCCCCGGTGACGTGTCCCGCCTGGGGCCTGCGGCGGAGACTCTTTTCCGCCAGGAGGCTCTCTGGACGGATCTCTATGTCCTGACCTATCCCCAGGCCTCCCGCAGCGTCTGCGGCAGCGACTGGCGCACGAACCCCATCCTTCTGTGAGGTGAATCCCCCATGAAAAAGCTACTGGCTCTGGCCATGCTGCTGGTCCTGTGTACCGTCCTGACGGGCCTGCTGACCGGCTGCAAGGTCTCCGCCGCCAACACCATGATGGTAGACGACACCCCGAAAGTGACCGTGACCTCTCCGGACGTCCCTGTCATCTCCACGGAGTGGACCGAGCGGCAATATACCGTCAGCGAGCAGGACGAGACAGTGCTGCTCACCGCCCGATATCAGATCCCCGTGCTGACCCTCACCGGCAGTCCCGACAACAGCGACACCGCCGCCAAGAACCGGCAGGCCGCCGTGCAGCGCATCAACGACTGGTTCACCGACTGGCGGGATCAGCAGGTGGATATGCTGGACGAGATGGAGCAGATGGCTCGTGAGGAGTACAAGATCACCGGCGGAGAGCGCTGGAAAACCGAGGACTTCGCCTATCGGGATGAGGCAGGGATCTCCTGGTGGCAGAATGAGCGCCTGCTGTGCGTCACCCTGTCCTATGTCTCCTATACCGGCGGCGCCCACCCCAGCACCTGGCGGCAGGCCGTCTCCTTCGACCTCTCCACCGGCAAGACCGTGTCCGTCACGGATCTGGCCACCGACATCAACCAACTGGAGGGGGCCGTGTACCAGCTGATCCTCCGTCAGATTCAGGACAGCGGCGACACCTCCTATTTCAGCGACTACGACAAAACGGTGCTGGACTGGATCGAGCGCAGCGTGTTCTATAACGCCAAGGGTGTGACCATCGTCTTCAACACCTACGACATCGCCCCCTATTCCGCCGGTGAGCAGACCTTCTTCATCCCCTATGATCTGGTGAAGCCCTACCTCAACGACTACGGCCTCCACCTGCTGGAGCTGGATACATAAAGCGCACAAAAAGGCAAAAACAGAGCGCCGATCCGTATGGACCGGTGCTCTGTTTCTTCTGTTTTCCTCACTCCGTAAAGTGAACGTGGGAGAAGATATGATCCTGACAGAAGCAGTGATAGCCCACGCACTTGCTGCAATACCGGAACTGCAGCTCCGGATAGTCCGTATCCGTGCGGCCGCACACGGCACACTTGTGGTGATACCCCTGCTGCTTCTGCTGCTGATGGACGGCCTTCTTGAAGTTCACCGCCTGCCGGGAGTGCTGATACTGCTGCCGCTGCGCCCAGCCCTGCAAAGTGGGCCATGCGAAGATCAGGAAGTTCAGCAGCGCCATGACCGGCAAAATCACGCCGCCCCAGTTCCGTACCAAAATGGCCCGAATGATGCCCGCCGCAAACAGTCCCACATCGATGTAGGCCAGCCACTTCATCTTCACCGGGATGATAAACATCAGCAGCACCTGCGTATTGGGGAACAGCAGCGCAAAGGCCAGGAACATGGACAGGTTCACGTAGCTCGTCCCCGCCACCGCAAAGTTGCCGCCCGTAATGGCGCTGGCCAGCAGAGCGCCGATGACCGTCAGCAGCACGCCGCTCCAATAGTAGAGGTTAAACCGTGCCGTTCCCCACTCCCGCTCCAGCGTGGAGCCGATCCAGTAGTAGAAATACAGCTCCACCACCAGCCAGAACACACTGGTGGTACTGGGTACGAAAATGTAGGTGACGATGCGCCACACCTCACCCCGCAGCACCATCTGCGGATCAAAATACAGGAAGTTCAGGGCACTGGCGTTGGTGCCTCTGGTCAGCATGATCAGGAAAAACACCACCACATTGCCGATAACGATATAGCGCATCAGATCCGGCACGCCGAAGCGGGGATGCCGGGCGCAGAACCGGTCTGCGGCGTCATAGAGCTTTCTCAAGGGAAATTTCCTCCAAACACTTATTTTCATTCATTGTACCCCATTGTACGGAAAAAGTCATGACATTTTTTTGAATATTCCGGAGAAAATGCCGCAAGATCCCCCCAAAAGGCGTTGACAAAGTTGTGCCCGGCTGGTATACTTTATAAGCCGCTTTGAATGGGTAGAAGTTTCGGCTCCCGCAGCCGACGCCCCCGACAGCGAGTCCGTTATAAAGGAAAGGCAGGTGCAACAAGTAATGCAGGCAATTATCGTGACCGGTGGTAAGCAGTACAACGTTTCCGAGGGTGATACGCTTTTCATCGAGAAGCTGGACGTCAACGCCGGCGACGCCGTGGTCTTTGATCAGGTGCTGGCCATCGTGGACGGCGAGAACTCCAAGTTCGGTACTCCCGTGGTGGAGGGTGCCAAGGTGGATGCCACCGTGGTGAAGAACGGCAAGGGCAAGAAGATCCGTATCTTCAAGTACACCCCCAAGAAGGGTTACCGCAAACGGCAGGGTCATCGTCAGCCCTACACCAAGGTGGAGATCGGCAAGATCTCTTTCTAAGGCATGACGACCGTTACATTCCTCACGGAGGATGCACGCATCATCGGGTTTGACGTGCAGGGCCACAGCGGCTGGGGAGAATCCGGCGAAGACATCGTCTGCGCCGCCATTACCAGCGCCGTCCGTCTGGTGGAGGCCACCGTAAACGACGTGATGGGTCTGTGTGCTGCGGTAAAGGTGCGGGAAGCGGATGCCTCGATCTCCCTTCGGCTCCCCGGCGGACTGGCCAACACGGCCGAGTCCACCTGTCAGAATCTCCTGACGGGGCTGATGGTCTATCTGGCGCAGCTTCACGACGAATATCCCGATAACATTGAAGTTATGGAAGGCTGACCGCCCTCCTCTTCTCTACCCTTACAGAAAGGATGGTACTGAAATATGCTGAACATTGGTCTGCAATTCTTCGCCCACAAAAAAGGTATGGGCTCCACCAAGAATGGCCGTGATTCCGAGTCCAAGCGCCTGGGTCCCAAGCGTGCGGATGGTCAGCACGTTCTGGCCGGCAACATTCTGGTTCGCCAGCGTGGCACGCATATCCACGCCGGTGCCAACGTGGGCCGTGGCTCCGACGACACCCTGTTCGCCAAGGCCAACGGTGTGGTTCGCTTCGAGCGTCTGGGCAAGGATCGTAAGCAGGTTTCTGTTTACCCCGCCGAGTAAAATTTACGTTCAAAAAACCGTGGAAGCTGTGCTTCCACGGTTTTTTCCTTTCTCACGGCCGCCGCTTTTTCTCCAGCGCCTGCAGCGACAACTCCCCTGCCAGCTTCAGCAGTGCATCCGCCATGACCCGCTCCGCCGGCAGGCCCCCGGCCTGCGCCCCTACCTTCCGGTAGAATTCGTATAGGCTCTCCTCCACCAGTATCTCCACCCGCTTCATCTATTCCACCCCCCAATTTAGATAGGTCCATTCTACACCTTTTTGTCGTCGGGGTCAAGTGACCTCATTCCGTTCTTTGCTTCCTGTTATGATAACAGGGAAAGAAGGTGAGGTCATGGTCAGCGCCGCTCTGGTGGGGCAGGTGATTCAAAGCTATCGGCTCCGAAAGGGAATGTCACAGGAGGTCCTCAGCGGTCTGGCCGGTCTGGACCGCACCCATTACAGCAAAATCGAGCGTGGACTGCGGAGTCCCACCCTCGATACCCTTTTCAAAATCGCACAGGCGCTGGATATTCCGCCCAGCGATATCGTCCGGCAAATTGAGCAGCAAATATCAGAGTACCCCGAACCATAATTTTATGGGAGGTAAGCCCGTGGAACAGAAAATCAAGCAGGACAGCATCCGCATCGGAGAGAATATACGCCGCATCCGCCTGGCTCAACACATCAAGCAGACCCAGCTGGTGCAGCTGCTGCAGCTGGAGGGCATCAACATGACCCGTGAGACACTGGTGAAGATCGAACGTGGTGTCCGACATATTGAAGCCACCCAGCTCCGGGGCATCCGAGACGCCCTGCACACCACCTATGACGAATTATTCCGGGAATCATAACCAGCTGAAAAAATAACGGCAGGAATTTCATTCCTGCCGTTATTTTTTTATTTAGCTTACCGCTTGCCTCCGCCGAAGCCTTTCCCGCTGAAGCCGCCGCCACGGCTACCTCCGCCGGAACGGGAGCTTCCGCCGAAGCCCTTGCCGCTGAAGCCGCCGCTGCGGCTCCCGCCGCCGAAGCTCCGGGAGGGCCGGGAACCGGAAGGCCGGGAGGGTCGAGGGGTACTGGGCCGGGATCCACCGGGCCGAGGACCGCCGCCCATCGGCGGTCTGGGGCCGCCCCCCATAGGAGGCCGAGGGCCGCCGCCCATGGGCGGACGGGGGCCACGGGGCGGTGCAGGCCGCCGGGGCGGACGGGGATGCCGACCCCAGAACACGGGATAGTACACAGGCCCGCCTACCACCACCGGGCGGCGGCGATACCGGCGATACCGCAGGCCATCCAGCAGGATCCACACCACAAAGATGCCCACCACCAGCAGCACCACAGCCGCCACAGAGCCGGAGTCATTGCCCTGCCACGCACCGTTATCCTCATGATCGGAATAGCTGCCGCCGCTCTGCTGACGGCCCAGCGTCTGGGCATAGAACACATCCGCCTGCCGGAAGAAGGCCAGCGCCGCTGCGTCGTAGTCCCCCTGATAGTAGGGAGTCTCCACAGCGCCCTGCAGGCCCGCCTGATAGGTGTCCGTCATGGCGTCCAGCACGTTGTCGCCCAGCGCCACGTAGTAGTCGCTGTCCTTTACCAACAGCAGCAGCATATCATTGCCGCCCAGCCCCCACTGGGAGCCAAGCTCCGCCGCCGCCTTCTCATAGGTCCAGCCGTTCAGCGTGTCCAACGTCGCCACGGCGATGATGGCCCGATAGTCGCTGTCCCAGCTCTGGTCATACTGCCGCAGGGAGGCCTCCGTCTCGTCCGTCAACAGGTCGGCGTCGTCCCGCAGCCAGTTGCCGTAGGATACCTGCGGCAGGTCGGCGGGCTTTTTGCTGATGCCGTAGACGCAGGAGCCCAGAATGGCCAGCACCAGCACCACCAGTGCAAAGCCACGCTTTTGATAAAATTTCATGGTAATCTCCTTTCACGGAGAAGTCGTATCTCTCAGCTTAACCACGCAGCTCCAGCAGCTTCTGCTTCAGTTCGCCCTCGATGCGGCCCAGCTGGGCCTCGGCCTCCCTGCGCTTGGCAGCGCCCTCCTGCTGGATGCGGGCCACCTCGTCCAGAGACTCGATGAGCTGCTGGTTGGTGTGCTGCAGCGTCTCGATGTCCACGATGGAGCGCTCGGCCTCCTTGGCGGTGGCGATGGTTCCCATCTTCAGGGTATCGGCATTCTTCTTCAGCAGCTCGTTGGTCATCTCCGTCACGGCGCTCTGAGCCGCCGTGGCCTGACGGCTGTGCTCCAGCCCCAGCGCCAGCACCATCTGGCTCTTCCACAGGGGAATGGTGTTCACCAGCGAGGACTGGATCTTCTCGATCATCAACGTGTCGTTGTTCTGCAGCAGCCGGGTCTGGGGGCCCATCTGCACCGACACCATCCGGGTCAGCTCCAGATCGTGGATCTTCTTTTCAAACCGGTTGCACAGGTTCACCAGATCGTTATAGGCCTGTGCGTCCTCCGCCGTACCGGACTGCTCCGCCTTCTTGCGAAGCTCCTCCAGTTCACCGCTGCGTACCTCCTCCAGCCGCTTTTTACCGGCCAGAATGTACATGGTCAGTTCCTTGTAGTACTTCAGGTTCAGCTCATACATCTGGTCGAACATGGCCACGTCCTTGAGCAGCGTGATCTGGTGCTGCTCCAGAGACTGGGCGATCTTCTCCACGTTGGCCTCCACCTTGCCGTACTGGGCCTTCATGCTCTCCAGTCGGTTCCCGGCCTTCTTGAACAGGCCCATGAGGCCCTTCTTTTCTTCGCCGTCGCCGAAGCCCTTCAGCTCCACCACCAGACGGCTCAGGTCCTGCCCGATCTCGCCCAGATCCTTGCTGCGAACGTTATTCAAGGCGCTCTCGGAGAAACCCGCCACGCTCTTCTGTGCGGCGGCGCCGTACTGCAGGATCATGTTGGTATCCCGCACATCGATTTTGTGGGAAAACTCCTCCACCGCCTTCTTCTCCTCGTCGGTCAGGAGCTTTTCATCCATCTCCACCGGCTCGATCTTCTTCTCCTCCGGCTCCGGCACTTCGGGAGCCGTAGGCTCCAGCGTCAGCTGGGGAACGGCCTCGGCCGCCGCCGTAGGCTCCAGGGTCAGCTCAGGCATCATGTTGTCTGTCATGGTCATAGTTCCTTTCTATCTCATATTGTTTGTTTACTCGCATTTCCCGAAAGACGCCGCCCCATGGGCCGCCTCCTCTCAGGGTCTTTTTACAGCTCCAGTTGGATGCCGTCGCCGTCCTCGCCGCTCTCCTTCTCCTCCGCCGCTGGAGTCTCCTTCTGGGTCTGGTGGATGGGGTCGTCGCTGAGTCCCTCACGGGCCATCATGTTCTCCAGCACCGTGATATCCGTGGAGATATCCAGCGCCTGATCCCCAAAGAGACTGTCCAGCTGCCGTTCAAAGGCAGTGACAATGGTGCTCATCATGCTCTCCACCCGCTCCATGGTGCCGCTGATGTTCTGACCCTCCACGCCCTGACTGCTCATGCGGTCATAGGCGTTGAGGAGCTTCAGCGTGGTGGGCAGGTAGTAGTTCATGAATTTACGGATCTGCGGCAGCTTCTTGGGATCTGCCTTAACACAGTCGAAGATCTTGCCGGAAACCTCCTCCAGCCGGTCGATCTGCCGGCTGATGGTCTCGTCCTTGATGCTGTCGTTGAGGCGCCTCATCTCCCGGATGGCCAGCTCACCGTCGGAGACCATCTTGTCCAGCTCCGGGTTACCGGTGGGCTGGGGCTTCTCCTCCACCTCCTCCACAACGTCCTTGCAGAAGATGCGGGCGATGAGAAATACCACCACCGACGCCGCAGCCGCCATGATAAAGTGGCCCGGCTTGTACAGGGGCAGCAGCAGGGCATACAGCACCCATACCACCGCCGCTGCGTATATGGGCGCAGCCGATTTATGCACGATCTTTTTCATTGCACGCCTCCGTTTCTGACCTGTCATATACAGTTGACTCGATTATACCCCATGCGCTCCCCCCGGTCAAGAAAAAATCCCAATATCGGGACATCCAACCGGGCCATCGCCCCTCCGGTCGCCAAAACCCGGACGATGCTCTCCCACCGGCAAGCGGATGCGGCAAATCGGCAAGGGCAGGCATGCCCTCCGGCGTGCCTGCCCTTGCCCGCTTATCACATTTTGCAAGCCGTCTCCCCCACCCGCAGACCTACCGCAGTGGGATGCCCCGGCTTCCGTCAGTGGGATCCACGAACAGCGGCAGCTGGGGCGGTGCGTAGGTCCACCAGATGGCCAGCCCCCACACCGCCAGCAGCGTCACGCCGCCTAAGATCTGCCACACCGGCCCGTCCAGCACCCGCCGGGCCTGAACGCTCCAGCTGACCCAAAAGGCCAGCAGCACCGCCAGCTGGAAAATCAGTACATCCACCCACATGATCCCCCGGCCAAAAATTCCCTGATAGGTGTAAAACAGCGCCGGGATGGCCGCAAGGCCCGCCAGCAGCCCCAATCCACGGGCGGGCAGCAGGGCGCCGTGGCCCCGTAGGGCGATGCATTCCACCAGCGACCACAGCACCCACGGAGTGATGAAAAGCTTCATGTGCTCCCAGGTGGATTCGTTGACGGCGGCCAGCGGCGCCGCTATGGGACTCTGCCCCGTCCAGTCGTAGATAAAGTGCAGCAGGTTCCCCGCCGCCAGTACCACCAGCAGGCCCACCGTCTCCCAAGTGCGCCACCGTTTTTCTGCCATGTAAAAGCCCTCCGTTTCCATGTACCTGATACCTCAGTGTACACGAAAACGGAGGGGCTTATACCTACTCTGGTTTTTGGACATTTTCCGGACAAAAACCGGACAGAATTTTCCCTTACCGACGGGGGAAAATCACGATGCCTGACGTCCCTTTGGACGTCAGATCCAGCGTCTCCCCCGTCAGTCGGTGTACCGGCTGCTCCGGGAGGCGGGAGAGAAAGTCCTCCAGCGTGGTCAGCTCCGGGAAGCCCTGCTCCCCTCTCCGGAAATGCATGGGCAGCACCAGTCGGGGGTGCAGCCGACGCACCAGCTCCGCCGCCGCAGCGGCATCGATGGTATAGGTGCCGCCCACCGGCAGCATCAGCGCATCGCAACCCGAAATTTTTTCCTCCTGCGCCGCTGTCAGGGCGCAGCCCAAGTCCCCCAGATGCACCACGGTCATGCCCTCCGCCCGGAAGATATGAACGGTGTTATCGCCCCGGAGAGCGCCCTGACAGTCGTCATGGAAGGTGGAGAACGTCTCCACCGTAAAGGGATTTTCCCCGCCGGGCAGCAGTGTCACCGCCTCCAGACAGTCGTGGTCAAAGTGGTGGTGGCTGATATAAACGGCGTTGGCCTCCACCCGCAGCGGCGGATAGCCCGCCACAACCCGATAGGGATCGATGACCAGTCCGTAGCCCGCCGACTCCAGCCGAAAGCAGCTGTGGCCCAACCATGTGATATACATAAGCGCCTCCTGTCACGAATTCTTAGAATATCGGAACAAATCCGATCAAAATGCCATAGCAGCAGAATATGTTCCCATGATAGCCGAATAGAATGATATGTGTATCAGACCGGATCAGTCCGCATCAGCCCTGCCAGAGCATCTCCCGGCAGATCTCCTTCAGGCTGTGGGCGCCGCACATGGCCATGGTATCCGACAGCTCATCCGTCAGCTTGCGGACGTAGGCTGCCACGCCCTCCTCGCCGCCGCCATAGACCATGGTGACGAAGGGACGGCCGATGAGAACGCCGTCCGCCCCCAGTGCCAGTGCCTTGAACACATCCAGCCCTGTGCGGATGCCGCCGTCCACCAGCACCATGACCCGGTCGCCCACGGCGTCGGCAATGGCGGGCAGCACCTCCGCCGTGGCGGGACACTGATCCAGCACCCGGCCGCCGTGGTTGGACACCACGATGGCGGAGGCCCCGGCCTCCACCGCCTTCTCCGCCCCACGGACGGTCATGATGCCCTTGAGGATAAAGGGCTTTCGGGCGTGCTCCGCTACCTCACGCAGCTCCGCCACGGTCTTGCTGCCGGCAGGCGGCATCCGGTTGCGGAGGAAGGGCAGACCGGCGGCATCGATGTCCATGGCAATGGCCATGGGGTCGGCGGTCAGGGCCAAGTCCAGCTTCTGCATCAGCGTCTCCCGGTCCCAGGGCTTCACCGTAGGCACACCGCAGCCCTGTTGGGCCCGGATGGCCTGCGTGGCACCCTCCATCACCGCCGGGTCCACGCCGTCGCCGGTGAAGGCCACGATGCCCGCCTTAGCACAGGCCGCCAGCAGCAGCCGGTTATAGGTCAGATCGTCGTACTTATCTCCGTAGTGCAGCTGCATGGCGCCCACAGGAGCCGCCATCACCGGCAGGGCCAGCCGATGGCCGAAGAAGTCGAAGGACGTGTCGGCGGGACGGTTTTCCCCGATGGTATCCAGATTCACCCGCAGCTCCTGCCACTTCTGATAGTTCCGGGCAAAGCCGGTGCCGGAGCCTTTGGCGCCTGGGCCGGGGATGGTATTCTTACACGCCTGACCGTTGCATACGGGACACGCCTTGCAGTAGGGTCCCATACAGGTGCGGGCGTTTTGCAAAACTTCCTGATATTCCATATGTTTGAAACCTCCCAGAGATTGATGGGGCTATTTTACTCCCGTTTTGGGCGCTTTTCAAGACATTTAAAGCCATTTTCCGCGATTGTGAAAAATGACGAAAGAATTTCTGTATCCAATTTTTGATTCATCAGTTTTTGCGTAAAAAGTGAATGGGAGTCTTTTTGTGTATTTTTTGTGAATTTGCTTTTATTTGAAGGAAAAATGTTTTTGAAAAAAATTTTTAAAAACATTTCCCCCTGCTTCCCGCAAGAAAATCCTGTCACAAATTCCGCAAGCGTTCCGCCGCTGCCGCCGATTTTTGCCCCGTTTTTCCATTTTAAGCGGTTTTCTTTGCAAGAAAAATATTATATAAAAATGACGAACGACTCCAAACTAATTTTTAGGCACTTCGAAAAAAAGTTTGAAAATTTGACGGGGCGGACGGCGTTTTTTATAATGTGCAGTGGGACAAAAAGAATCTCCCGTCCCTCTGCCGGCTCCGGGAGAAAACAAGGAAAAGAGAGGAAAAATCTTTATGGAAAAGTACCTGGTCCTAGCCACATTTGTTGGCTCCATCATTGCGCTTCTCTTTGTGGTCATCACCGCAAAGAAGGTGCTGCGCTTCTCGGAGGGCACCCCCCTCATGCAGAAGATCTCCCAGTCCATTCGTCAGGGTGCTAACGCATACCTCAAGCGCCAGTATTCCGTGGTCGGCGTGTTCTTCGCCTGCATGGTGGTGGTGCTGTGCGTCATGGCAGCCTGCGGTCTGCTGACGTGGTTCGTACCCTTCGCCTTCCTGACCGGCGGCTTCTTCTCCGGCCTGTCCGGCTTCATCGGCATGAAGATCGCCACCGCCTCCAACTGCCGCACCGCCAATGCCTGCCAGGAGGGGCTGAACCGTGGCCTGCGGGTGGCCTTCTCCGCCGGCTCCGTCATGGGCTTCACCGTGGTGGGTCTGGGCCTGCTGGACATCTCCGTGTGGTTCTTCCTGCTGCGCTTCGTGTTCAAGCTGGAGGCCTCCGCCATCACCAGCGCCATGCTGACCTTCGGTATGGGCGCCTCCTCCATGGCTCTGTTCGCCCGTGTGGGCGGCGGCATCTTCACCAAGGCCGCCGACGTGGGCGCCGATCTGGTGGGTAAGGTGGAGGCCGGTATCCCGGAGGACGACCCCCGGAACCCTGCCGTCATCGCTGACAACGTAGGCGACAACGTGGGCGATGTGGCCGGTATGGGCGCCGATCTGTACGAGTCCTATGTTGGCTCCATCATCTCTGCCTCTGCGCTGGGCGTGGCCGCCTTCTCCGATCAGGCCTTCAAGGCCATGGCCATCCCCATGGTCATGGCGGCCATCGGCATCATCTGCTCCATCATCGGCACCTTCTTCGTCCGCACCGACGAGCAGGCCGACCAGCGCACCCTGCTGAAGGCCCTGTCCCGTGGCACCAACCTGTCCGCTATCCTCATTGCCATCATCGCCTGCCCGCTGGTGATCCTCCTGCTGGGCAAGGAGCATCTGGGCCTGTACTTCGCCATTCTGGCGGGCCTGATTGCCGGTGTGCTCATCGGTAAGGCCACGGAGTACTACACCTCCGACACCTTCAAGCCCACGCAGGATCTGTCCTCCAAGTCTCAGACCGGTGCCGCCACCATCATCATCGGCGGTTTGGGTCTGGGTATGCTGAGCACCGCCGTCCCCATCATCATCGTGGCTATCTGCATTCTGGTGGCCTACCTCTGCTCCGGCGGCGCCGTCTCCACCGGCATGGGCCTGTACGGCATCGCTCTGGCCGCCGTGGGTATGCTGAGCACGCTGGGCATCACGCTGGCCACCGACGCCTACGGCCCCGTGGCCGACAACGCCGGCGGCATCGCTGAGATGGCCGGTCTGGCTCCTGAGGTCCGCCAGCGCACCGACGCTCTGGACTCTCTGGGCAACACCACCGCCGCCACCGGTAAGGGCTTCGCCATCGGCTCCGCCGCTCTGACCGCTCTGGCCCTGATGGCCTCCTACATCGAGAAGGTCAAGGAGGTAGGCGCTGACGTCACCTTCCAGGACTTCAGCCTCATGAACCCCGTGGTGCTGGTGGGTCTGTTCATCGGTGCCTGCCTGCCCTTCGTGTTCGCCGCCCTCACCATGAACTCCGTGGGCCGTGCCGCCCAGAGTGTGGTGCTGGAGGTGCGCCGTCAGTTCCGGGAGATCACCGGTCTGATGGACGGCAAGGCCGATCCCGACTATGCCCGCTGCGTGGACCTGTGCACCAAGGCATCTCTGCACGAGATGATCCTGCCCACCATCATCGCCGTGGTCTGCCCCATCGTGGTGGGTCTGATCCTGGGCTACATGGGCGTTGTGGGTATGCTGGCCGGCGCTACCGTCACCGGCTTCCTGATGGCCATCTACATGGCCAACGCCGGCGGTGCGTGGGATAACGCCAAGAAGTACATCGAGGCCGGCCACTTCGGCGGCAAGGGCTCCGACTGCCACAAGGCAGGTGTGGTGGGCGACACCGTGGGCGATCCCTTCAAGGATACCTCCGGCCCCGCCATCAACATCCTCATCAAGCTGCTGAGCATGGTCTCCATCGTGTTCGCCGGTCTGGTGGTGAACTTCCACCTGCTGTAAAAAACTCCATAAAAAGAAGGCTGAGCGGATGCTCAGCCTTCTTTTTGATGCGTTTTTTGGAGCTTGCGGGCGTAGGCCAGCGTTTGCCGCAGGGCTGCCTCCCGGTCGAGCCCCGCCAGATGGAGCTTGCGGGCGTAGGCCAGCAGTTGGGAGAAGTCCCGATCCGGGGTCAGTCCGGCGGAGATCAGGTCGCTGCCGGTGACCATGGGGCGGGCCATGGTGGCCCGGTAGACCTCCAGCCGCTGCCGCAGGAAGGGCTCCGGGTCCGGACGGGGCGGGTCGCACCGGGAGCCACGGTGATCCGCCAGCGCCAGCAGGATCAGGTCCCCCGGCTCTATGGCGGCGTCCAGCAGACGGTTGGTGGACTTGACGGAGGCCCCGCTCAGTGCCATGGCGTTGGGCTTCATGTGCAGGGCCACCAGATTTTTCACGCACCGGTGGAGGGCCTTCTCCCCGATCACCCGATGCAGGAAGTCCTCTGTCAGCGGCAGACCCGCCTCCTCGTGGCCATAAGCGTGGATGACGCCGCCGGACTCCGTGGTGGCGACGACCTTGCCGAAGTCGTGGGCCAGTGCCGCCAGCATCAGGGCCATGGGCTGGGCTGCTTGGGGCCGCAGCTCGGCGGCGGTATCCAGCACCGCCATGGTGTGCTCCCACACATCCCCCTCCCCGTGGTAGCGGGGCGGCTGGGGGACGCCCTGTAAGCGCTGCACCTCCGTGAACCACGGGCGCAGCTGGTGCATGATATCCAGTGTGCGGAAGAAGATGGAAGGGTGGGGGGCCTGCAGGAGGGCCTTTTGCAGCTCCCCCTCCACCCGTTCACGAGACAGGGCCGACAGATCCATGGTGCGGCACAGGGCCACCGTCTCCTCCGCCACGGTGAAGCCGAAGCGGGCGGCGAACTGCGCTCCCCGCAGCACCCGCAGGGGATCCTCCGGAAAGGAGTGGTCGTCCACGTGGCGCAGGATGCCCCGGCGGAGGTCCTCCCGGCCGCCGAAGAAGTCCAGCACCTGACCGGTGAGCACGTCCTCCATCAGGGCGTTGACGGTGAAATCCCGGCGGCGGGCGGCTCTCTCCGGCCCCAGCCACGGGTCCACCTCCACGGTGAAGTCCCGGTGGCCCCGGCCCACGGCGGCCTCCCGCCGGGGCATGGCGATGTCCAGTCCGCAGCCCGCCAGTCCGTAGACGCCAAAGCTGGCCCCCACCGTCCGGCGGCCGCCCATCCGGTCCAGCACGATCTCCAGCTGCTGGGGGGTGACGCCGTGAACCTCGATATCCAGATCCTTGCTCTCCCGGCCCAGCAGCCGGTCCCGGACGCAGCCGCCCACATAGTAGACGCTGCCGCCCAGCGGCTGCACCTCCTGTGCGATGCGGCGGGCCGTCTCACGATCCCGTGTCATGCAGTCTCCCCTCCTTGCGAAAAAAGCCGTGGCCATGGGCCACGGCTTTTGTGTTCACGCCAGAATGTCCCCCAGATCGTCGAAGGTATGGGCATTGGTGACCACCACCACGTGGTCGCCCTCCTGAATGATGCTGGTGCCGCCGGGGATGATGATCTCGCTGCCCCGTGCAATGGCCGCCACCAGCACGCCGTCCTTCAGGGACAGTGCCCGCAGGGGCTTATTCAGCACCGCACGGCTCCGGGCCGTGGCGGTGAACTCCAGCGCTTCCACGGCGCCGCCCAGCATCTTATACAGGCTCTCCACGGCGCTGCCCTCGGAATTGGCCAACGCCCGGACGTAGCGGGTGATCTGGTTGGCCACGATATCCTTGGGACTGACGATGCTGCCCACCCGCATATCCCGAACCAGATCCATGTAGTTGGGGCGGGTCATCTTGGCCAGCACCTTGGGGACGCCCGCCCGCTGAGCTGTCAGCGCCATCAGCAGATTCTCCTCGTCCCGACCCGTCAGGGAGACGAAGGCATCCGCCTCGAAGATATTCTCGCTGGTCAGCAGCTCCTCCTCCGTGCCGTCGCCCTCGATGATCATGGCCGTGGGCAGCTGGGCCGCCAGCTGAAGGCACTTATCGTGCTTCTGCTCCACGATGCAGACCTTGGTATTGCTCACCGCCAGCTCCCACGTGAGATACATGGCGATGCGGCTGCCCCCCAGCAGGGACACGGTTTTGACCCGCTGCTGGGTGCGGCCCATAGCCCGCAGCATCTTCTGGAGCTCGGACTTGGTACCCACCATGTAGAGCTTGTCGCCCTCTCTCGGCACAAAGTTGCCGTTGGGGATGATGCACTCGTCCCCCCGCTGGGCAGCGCAGATCAGCACCTCCGCCGAGCGGATACGATGGAACTCGCTGAGGGCCACCCCGTAAAACCGGTCCCGCTCCGTCACCTGTATGCCGATCATGTCGATACGGCCTCCGGCGAAGGGCTCCACGGAGGAGGCGGAGGGGAAGCTGAGGATGCGGGCGATCTCCCGTGCCGCCGCCAGATCGGGGTTGATGACCATGTCCATCCCGATCTCCCGCTTCAGCAGGGCGGCGTCCCGGCGGTAGTCCGGATTCCGCACCCGTGCGATGGTGTGCTTGGCCCCCATGGTTTTGGCGATGAGGCAACACACCAGATTCGTCTCGTCCAGATTGCTGACAGCGATGACCAGATCCGCCGTCCGGGCGCCGGCCTCCTCCAGCACGCTGATGCTGGCGCCGTTGCCCTCCACGCACATAAGGTCCAGGGTGCTGTCGGCACGGGCCAGCGCCACCGGGGAGGAGTCCACCATGGTGATGTCGTGGCCCTCCACCGCCAGCTGGCGGGCGATAGCGTAGCCCACCTTTCCGTTTCCTACAATGATGATCTTCATGAGCCTGACTGTTCCTTTCCCGGTCGTTCCGGCTGCTCTTTTTCCGGAGGTATTGCTTTTTGCGGCGGCTGCCCCTGCGCCTGCTTAAGTGGCTCCGCCGGTTTGGGTGGATCCGCCTTTCCCGGCTGCTCTGCCGGTTTAGGCGGCTGTGGCTGTCGGGGCGGCTGCGTCGCCCCGACAGGCTTCTGCGCCGCAGCTTCCTGCCGTGTCGGCCGGGCAGCCTTTTCCGCCGCCTTTTCCTCTGCCGCACGACGGCGCTGGGTGCGCCGGTGCAGCACCACCGCATTCAGCTCACCGCCTAAAATCAGCACCGTCCCGCTCATATACAGCCACAGCAGCACCACCACAATGGTGGCGATGGAGCCGTAGAGCTGGGTATAGTGTGCCAGATTTTCCACATAATAGGAGAAGGCCAGCGACAGCAGCATCCACGCCGCCAGCGACACGGCCACGCCCGGTGCCACCTCCCGCAACGGGCATCGGCGGCCCAGCGCCAGCATATACAGCACCGTCACCAGCACGAACATCAGCAGCGCCACCGCCACGAAGCGGAGCTTGCTCCAGAGGTTGATGAAGCCGTCCGGTACGGTGATGATCCCCGACACAAAGTACAGCGCCCGGCGGCCCACGGTGATCATCAGCAGCGTCAGGCCGATGGATACCATGAGCCAGATGGCGAAGAGAAAAATTTTCAGCTGATCCAGCAGGATGTTCTTGGGCTGGCCCTTACCGAAGGCCTTGCGCAGCGAGTGCAGCAGGCAGCCGGTGGCCCGCATGGGGAACCAGATGGAAAACACCAGACTGAACCACATGAGCTGGCGGCTGGCGTTGCCGGAAACGTATTCCAGATAGCCCCGCACCACCTCCGCCACGTCCCCCGGCACGATCTGCCGCAGGCCGGTGACGATGCTGTCCACATCCAGCTCCAGAATACCCAGCAGGGTGCTGACGAAGATCAGCAGCGGGAAAATGGCGAACAGCAGGTAGTAGGTCAGGGCTGCGCTGTCCCGTGCCACGTCATGGAGATAGTACCGGCGGATCATCTGCGCCGCCGTTTGCCCCAGCGCCGTGCGGGGGTGAGTCCCTTTACGCATAGTTCGCTCCTCCCTGTTTCAGCTTATTATTGTAGCACAGCTGTGAGCAAAATAAAAGGAGATTTTCCATTACACGGAAATCTCCCACCTGTTTTTTATCATAAATATTCCAAAAGTGTTTCTTTTTTGTAAAATTTTGTTTTTTCCGCTGAAAATTTAGAAACTATTCACTATTTAGTATTGGCATTTGAAAAAAAGCGTGTTATAATACGTGCAATCGGAGTTGTCTCCCGTGCATGGAAAAATTTGTAAAGAGGGTCTAAACTATGGATAACTTAACGAGAATCGTCAAAACTGAAATTTCCCGTCAGTACAAGAGCGTGCGGCAGTTTGCTTTTGCGGTCAATATCCCCCTATCTACCATCAACAGTGCGCTGCACAACGGCATCGGAGGTTCCTCCTTTGATACGGTGGTGCAGATCTGCCAGACGCTGGGGATCAAGGCCATCTCCAGCGATGCCTCCTTCTATCTGACGGAGGACACCCAGCAGCTGCTGGATCAGTATGCCCAGTTGGACGACTACGGCCGCCACACCATCGCCTCGGTGATGAAGGTGGAATACGACCGCTGCTCCACGCAGGGCGCCCGAAGCACAAGCGGCAGTGATTATGAGCTCCGCCCCAGTGTCAACGTCTCCTCCGACCTGGGCGGCTCCTCGGTGGAGCCGCTCCAGGTACTCAGCGACCATCACAGTCTGTAACCTACCAAACAGAGCTGTGACAAAATCTGCCGGAGATTTGCGGCTCCGGTTGGTTTTGTGTCGCCAGCCACGGGCTCTCCCCCACTTGGGGGGAGGGCCCGTGGTTTTTTTATAGGGAGTTATGGTGCGTGATAGGGAGTTTACTGTTCCTTGCGCTTGCCGGTACGCAGCAGGACTGCAAGGCTCATGCCGCACAGGGCCGCCAGCCCCATCCACAGGCCGGTGTCGCCGGTGTCTCCGGTGGGAACGGCGGGGGTGGTGGGCTCTGCGGGAGCGGGCAGCTTGGTCACGGACTCGGTCCGCAGCACCTCACCGCACACGGTGCAGGCGTAGGTCTTGACACCCTCACGCTCCGTGGTGGCGGGGGTGGTGATCTTGCCCTCGCCCTCCGTATGCTGGGCGTTCACGGTGAAGGTGACGGTAACGGTGTTGCCGAAGCGGTCGATGGCCGTCAGGGTCTGGACGCCCTCGGCAGCGGAAACGGTGAGCTTACCGTCCACCAGCTCCACGGGCTGGCCGTTGAGGGTCACGCTCTCCAGATTGGGGTCGGTAACGGTGATCTCTGCCGTCAGGCAGTAGGTGCCTCCGTCCATGACGCCCTCCACCGCAGGAGCCGCCTCGTCGATGAGCTTAGAGCCCACCTTGGTGCGGGTATCCGTCAGGCCGCAGCCGTGGTCGCACTGAGCCGTCTCCGTGCCGTCGTCGTCATAGGTGGCGTTGTTGTCGTAGACATAGTGGGTGAAGCTGTGACCCAGAGCCGCCTGATAGAAATCCTCCGGGCCGGTGTAGGTCTTGCTCTCGTCCAGCTTTCCGTCAACGTCAGCGAAATAGCTGCCGCAGTCCGGGCAATACCAATAGGCGGCGTAGCCATCCTGCGTGCAGGTAGCGGGGTCGCCCGCCGTGCGCCGGGCGCCGGCGTGGTGGGTAGCCGGAATGACGGTATCGGTGATGGGCTGGGTAGCTGCTGCGTCAGCGAACAGCTTGTGGCAGTCGCTGCACTGCCAGTACTCCAGACTTCCCGGCTGGGTGCAGGTGGCGGCGGTTCCGTCGTGGTGGGTCAGGTCATGATGGTTGGGATCCGTGGTGCCATAGGTGGCGCCGCAGATGCTGCAGGTGGCCTTCTTGGTGCAGGTGGCAGTGCCGTCATGGCTGCCCAGAGAGTCCTTCACCTGACAGCCGGGAACGGCGCAGGACCGCCAGTGCTGGGTGTCATCGTGCTGCCAATCGCCCCACTGGTGGTTGCCGGTGTGGGTGATGGTAAAGGTCCAGCTGGGATCGGTCAACTCACTGACGGCGTTGATGTCCTCGTTGCCGGGAACGGTGACGTAGGCCTGATAGGTACCCATATCCGTGGGAGCGGCCACGACCTTGCCGTTTTGCTTATAGATGACGGTAAAGGTGTTGTCGGGCCAATAGCCCATGCCCATGGTCCGGTCGTCTCCGGTGCTCCAGCGAACGGTGGCCTCCTTGGCGGTGCCGTCATACTCCAGATTTTCCGGAGCGGTGAAGGTGAAGTCGCCCGCTGCGGGAGTGCGCTTCACGATCTCCCACTGGAGCTTCTTTTCGCCGGTGGTGCCGTCGCTCCACTTGAAGCCCGCTGCGGGGCGGACGGTAACGGTATAGGTACCCACGCGGCAGGCTCTATAGCCGTTGCCCAAAAGCTCGTAGCCGTAGACTTCGCCGGGCAGCAGACCGTACTGCCAGTTGCCGTTATAGGTGAAGGGGCCGTAGACCGTGGGAACCGGGATGGCCTCCAGATACTGGTTCAGGGTGACAGTAGTGGACGGAGAGGGCTTCCGGGTCTCGGTAGCCGCATAGCGGACCTCATAGGTGCCGGCCAGAGCGGAGGTGAAGGCGCTGCCGCACTGGCTCCATCTGGTGCCGCCCACGGGGCGATACTCCATGCTGTTGTTGGTGCCGTTGATGCGGCCGTAGCCCGTCCGACTCTGGGGATGGGTCACGGTAAGGCCGGTGGGGGGCTGGGTCTGGGCCGTTTTCTCCGTGGGGGCGGTGAGTGTCATGGCGGTATCCGCCGTGGCCGTACCTGTGACACGGATGGTATAGCTGTCGACCTTGGCGGCGGTGATGCCGTTGAGCGTCACGCTGTACCCGTCGGGGATGTAGTAATTGTCGGGATCGGTAACGCTGATGGTGATGGGCGTCAGATCCAGACAATCCTGCGTCAGCCGGCCGCCGTTCTTATAGGTGAGGCCGTTCGGCAGGGTGACGCTGACCTGATAGGTCTTGAGGCGGAGATAGATCAGGCCCTCAGAGTTCAGATAGGTCTCATAGCCCGCCCGGTCGGCGCTGACGTACTGGATGCTGCCTGTGCAGGCGTCGCTGCTGATCTGGACGGTCTGTCCGCTGGCGAGGGTCCTGCCGCTGCTGATGCCGATATCGGCACCGCTGCTGAGTCTTCTGGCGCTGACCTGCTGCGACGAGTTCTCCAGATACAGGTTGTTGTCCTGATTGTCCTTATCGACGTTGTTCTGGATGATGGAGCGGCCGGACAGGGTGATGGTGTGGCCGTAACCACGGACAAACACGCCGCCGCCACGGTCATCGACGGTGTTATCCTGAATGGAGCCGCCCCTCATGCTGAAGCTGTTCTTGGAATAAAGATACACACCGCCGCCATCGCCGCCACGGCGATCATCGTTCCCGTATTTGTTCTTATAGTTGGCCAGACCGGCGAAGTTGTCGCAGATCTCGCCGCCTCTCATGTCGAAGGTACCCGCCACGTACACGCCGCCGCCGAAGCCGCCGCCGAAGGTGGCGCTCTCCTTATAGTCGACCGCACAGGCGTAGTTGCCGGCAATGCGGGCGGTGCCGGAGAGGTCCAGAGTCGCATACAGATCCACATACACACCGCCGCCGCCGTCAAAGCTCAGGTCGTCATTGGTGCTGTTGACACGGTTGCCGCTGATCTCGCCGCCGGAGATGTTCAGCGTGCTGCTGCGGCTCTGGATGCCCTTGACGTATACACCGCCGCCGAGGGTGTTGGAGATGTTATCCTTGATGGTGCCGCCGCTCATATTCAGGGTGGAGCCGGAAACCAGGACAACGGCAGCACCGGCGGAAGCATCGGTGTAGGTGGTATCATTGCCGCTGATCTCGCCGCCATACAGATTCATCGTGGCGTTCTCATTATACACGGCATGGGACTTATTGCCGGTGATCTTGCCGCCGCAGAGGTTAAAGGTACCCCTGTTGAACACAGCGGCGGGGTAAGGGGCGCTGTTTTCGGAGCTGTCCAAGCCGGTGATCTCGCCGCCGAACATATTAAATTTGCAGCCGGCGTCGATCTCTACGATGCAGGCACCCTTGGGATCCGCCGTGTCCTTGCAGGTGATCTGACCGGCCTCCTCGGCGCAGTCGGTGATGGTCAGGGTATGATAGTTCGTCACATGAATGTATGGGCGATAATACCCGTTTTCCAGAATGATATTATGCCCGTTGAGGCAGATCCGCACATCATCCAGATCGCTGCCCCACCCCTCATCGGTGGTGGTTACATCATTGAGCAGATAGTAGCAGCCGTAGCTCTTGACGGACTTCAGGCTGCTGATGCCGACCCACTTGGTGTCCTTATCGTGGTCGTGGTAGGGACCATAGCTCTGGTTCTGCAGGCACACGCAGTGAGTGTGCTCCTCATTGGCCAGCAGGTCCAGATTGAAGCTGACGGACCCGTTCTTCGTGACGGCGCAGTTGGCGCGGTCACTGGTAAACACATTGGTATCGGAGGAGCCCCGCACGATGCGATAGGCGGGGATCAGATCGGCGTTGAGGCCGATGCGGGAGTCGGAGGAAACATTGCCTGCAAGGACGGCCTGATCCTCCGCCGAGGCAGCCACGTGCAGATTGCTGGCGGCCTTGTCGTCCCCCTGCGTATTGCCGGTGATATTCACTGTACCGGCTACCTTGCAGGTGGTCATACCACCGAAGTACACACCGCCGCCGGCGATCCCGGCGGTGTTGCCGGTAATCGTGCCGCCGTTGAGGTTGATCTTGGCGGTGTCGTTGGAGCCATACTGCTTGTTGGCCTCGCAATATACGCCGCCGCCGTACTTCCGGGCGGTGTTATTGGCGATGGTGCCGCCGTTCATGGTGAAGGCAGCCAGTATATTCGCCACATACACACCGCCGCCGTAATCGGCCTCGTTATCCTCCATGCGGGCGGTGCCGTTCATGACAAATTCCGACGTGCCGGCAAACAGGCCCGCAGCGCCGCCGGCGTAATACTGGCTCTTGCAGTTGCGGAGCACAGCGCCGTCATCCAGCGTCAGCGTGCCGTACCGGCTCACGTAGATGGCCGGATTGGTGGCAGCCGTCTTGTCGCCGCCGCCATCCACGGTGATATCCTTCAGGGTCAGGGCGGCATAGGCGGGATGATCCGAGCCGCCTGCGCCGCTATACCCCTGCTCACCCGTCAGATTGAACAGGCTGCCCTTGAAGCCCTCGGCACGCACCAGCTTGCTATTGGCATCGGCGCCGCTGATGACCACACGCTGGTTGTAATACTCATACCAAGCCATGCTGCCGTTGGTGGTGCGGGTGGGTCTGATGTTCAGAGTTTCGCTGATTTCGATGGTACCGCTTACAACGATTTCGATGGTATTGTTGTAAGAGAGCTCACTCATGGCGCTTTTGAGCTGCTCGAGGGTAGTCACCGTCGAGGTCCACGCCCATGACGTCTTGGGGACCAGACTCAGTACCATCACCAACGCTACCAGTACGCTGGCGATTCGCTTTTTCATAGATTTCCTCCCTGGCAGGTCTTTTGTATTTTGCAATTACCACTTGCAACGACCTGCATCTTTCTGTATACTGAGCATATACCGTACACCAATGTACGATGCAAGTACTTTTTAAAAAAATATGGCAAAATATGGAGAGTTCGTCATGAGTGAGCGCAACAGCCGTCTGATGTCCATCGGTGAGGTGGCCAAGTCCCTGCATATTACCCGACGCATGATCCTCAACTATGAGGACAAGGGCATTCTGCTGCCCGACGTAAAAACCGGCTCCGGCGGGAACCGCTACTACACCCCGGAGACCCTGACCCGCATCCGGGCCATCCGGCGCTTGCAGACGCTGGGTATCTCGCTGGATGAGATCAAGCTCTATTTCGAGGATGCCGCCGACCTGCGGGATATCATCGCCCGGCTGGAAACGCTGCGGGACGAGCTGAACCTGTGCATCGAGAAGCTGCAGCTGCGGGTCCGGGAGAACAGCAACGACGCCCCCATCATCCGCACCATCCCCTCCCAGACGGTGTACGTCTACCGCTGCCCCTCCCCTACGGTGGAGGACCGCAAGGAGATCTTCCGGGACGTGATCCCCGCCGCCATGCGCCAGTACGGCACGGACTCCGCCAAGCGGATGTACTTCATCGACTACCCTATCGACGAGCCCAACGACATCAACTTCTGTGTGGCGGTGCCGGATGGCAGCAAGGGCCCCTATGTGCAGGACTGGCCGGAGGAGGAGGCTCTGTGCCTCTTCTTCCACGGGGACTATGACGAGATCCCGGAGGTTCGGGAGCGGCTGGTGGCCTACGCCAGGCAGCAGGGCCTGAAGCTGAAGGGTACCTGCCGCAACATCTATCTGGAGGGCCCGCCCCACCACAAGGACAAATCGAAGTTCGTCACGCAGGTGGCTCTGCCGCTGGTAGAGGATGAGCTATGAGGAAGAAAACCGCCGCATCTCCTGCGGCGGTTTCGTCGTGTCGAAAAAGTCTTTTCGCCACGACGAGACATTTTTCAGAGCTTCAAAAAGCTCTGAAAAATGATGATCATCATCGTGCAGGACACCCTTCCCAGGTTTCCCGCACACACCCTTCCGCCCCGTTGACGAAAGGTTCCCGCTCTTTTGGCTGGCTCAGAAACCGCCGCAGGAGATGCGGCGGTTTCTTTCATATCCGGAGGGGTGGGGCGCATACACTGTCCGTGAAAGGACGGGATGCATTATGCGGGGAAAAGTCTTACTGCTGCGCCGTGGCACGCTGCTGCTGATCCTGACGGCGCTGGTGGCCGCCGGTATTTTCATGGCCGTGGGAGGCCCCGGCTTCGTCAGCGCCTCCGCCGCCAAGCGGCAGCTTCCCATCTACTCGGTGGAACGGGAGGAGAAGGTCTGCGCCATCAGCTTCGACGCCGCATGGGGCAACGAGGACACCCAGGCCCTCATCGACATTCTGGGCAAATACAACGTCAAGGCCACCTTCTTCGTGGTGGGCGACTGGGTGGATAAGTACCCGGAGTCCGTAAAGGCCCTCCACGATGCCGGGCATGAGGTCATGAACCACTCCCTCCACCACGACCACTACAACGCCCTCACCGCCGATCAGGTGGTGGCGGACGTCACCGCCTGCAACGAGAAGATCGCCGCCATCACCGGCGTGACCCCCTGCCTCATCCGCTGCCCCTACGGCGAGTACGACGACCACGTGATCTCCGCCATCCGCTCCATGGGCATGGAGCCCATCCAGTGGGACGTGGACAGTCTGGACTGGAAGGACTATGACGCCGACACCATCTGCCAGCGGGTCACCTCCAAGCTCTCTCCCGGCAGCATCGTGCTATTCCACAACGCCGCCCTCCACACGCCGGAGGCGCTGCCGGCCATTCTGGACCACATGGCCCGTGAGGGGTATTCCCTGCTGCCCATCAGCCAGCTGATCTATCGGGAGAACTATACCATCGACCACGCCGGGCGGCAGTTCTGTCAGGCCCAGAGCGAGCAGTGAAATTTTTGCCGGTTTTTCAAGAAATCGGTTGATTTTTGCAAAAAATCTGATATACTCGATGAGAGGGCGTACGGTGTATTTTGTGCGTTCTGCAAAAAAACAAAAGGAGAGAGTATGGTATGATTTTGAACCTGATTATCGGCATCCTGACGCTGGTGGCGGAGTGGATGATCTTCAAGAAGATGGGCCGTCAGGGCTGGGAGGGCATCGTCCCCTTCTACAACACCTACGTGCTGTGTCAGGAGCTGTACGGCAACGGCTGGAAGTTCCTTCTGCTGCTGATCCCCATCTACAACATCTATTTCGTCATCAAGATGAACATCGACTGGGCCAAGGCCTTCAATCAGGGCGTCGGCTTCGGTATCGGCCTTCTGCTGCTGCCCTTCATTTTCCAGCTGATCCTGGCCTTCGGCGGTGAGCAGTATCGGGATGGCAGCTATACCAATACCCAGCCCGACATGGTGGAGAATGTGGTCAACAAGGCCAAGGATACCGTTTCCGGCAACCGGGACGACCACGAGGAGCAGTAACTGCACCAAACAAAATGGGACAGGAGAACATCCTGTCCCATTTTTTCATGTATTCAAAAGAAATGAGCGGAAAGAGCGCATGAAAAAGCTGATTGCGCTGCTTTTGGCGGACGGCCCTTACTGCGGCGGCCACACCGTTCGATGGCGAACCCTTCCGAGCCTTCGGTCAGATAGATTCGTTCCCAATCCTGAATCCGGCGATGACTATTTACCTCAAATCTTCACGCGGTTTCGCTATAGTTCAGTTGCTCCTGCTGCATGGTTTCTACAACCATTCTCTTGAATTCTGGCGTATATCGTTTGTTTGGTACTCCTTTTGGCATAGAAAAACACCCCACTTGTTAGATAGTATATCATACTGTCTAACAAGTGGGGTGCTGTTCAATTTTACAAGTCGCCTGGTTCTTTACTGTGTTCACCTTATCCCGCTTGATTGATCTGATATATAAACATTTCCTGTTTGTCACTCGTGCGGTCGCTCTCATCAATTTTACCGGGCGCAGGAATCCTTACGACCAGTTCAAACGGATCATTCAAGTCTGCATCTACCGGCACAGTCAGGCAGCCCCGCAGAGCAAGCTCCTCTCCTGGGTCCATAATTTCATTGTTTAATTTGTAGAATATATCAAATATATCTGCTCCATCAGGCTTGGCATAGCTGGTCATGGTCGCTTTGTATTCCTTTCCTTTATATCGGAAAGTAACAATTGGGTCGCCCGATGTGTCATTATAACAGAATCCAAGGCTCCCCCGATCCAAGTTTTTTACCGTGCAGCTGAATGTCACCAAAACACTTCCTGTCGGTGCCACATAAGGATTCTCTCGGTCAACATCCGCATCGTATTCTTTGGGCATAAGTATTTTTTCTTTGGAAACCGTACCGTCTGCCGCAATGGACAATTCCGCCCGCTCCAGCGTAAACTCAAATATCTCTGTAGAAACCGTTTCCCCCAACACATGTGCGTCTCCTCCGCCCACACCGCAGGCACACAAACTCACGCAGGTACAAAAAAATAGCAGCCACGCTCCAAGTCTTTTCATGCCGGTCCTCCTCTAAAATTTATACGATACCATGATTATATATAAATAATTTTCATTTGTCAATTATAATCATCATTATGATAATGTAATATCATGCAGATTACTTTACCATATCCTCAGGGAGGTGGTAGCATGGTCGCAGACCGAATCAAAGCCTTACGAGAAGAAAACCGTATGACCCAATCCGACCTGGCCCGAAAACTGAGCATCACCCGCGCCAGTGTCAACGCCTGGGAGATGGGCATTTCCGTCCCGTCCACCCAATATATCGTGGAGCTGGCCGGGATATTTAATGTGTCCACGGATTACCTGTTGGATGTGGCCCCGTCCGCCTCCATCAACATTTCTGGCCTCACCGAAGCCGATGTCCGCATCGTCTACGCCCTGATAGAGCACCTCCGCAAATCCCATATAAGCTAAAAAAACCGAGAGGGGCAGCCCCTCTCGGTTTTTATTTTTGCAATGTTTTACTTCCCGAAGTACCGCTTCAGCAGTCCCTCGAATGCCTTGCCATGGCGGGCTTCGTCACGGGCCATCTCGTGGACGGTATCGTGGATGGCATCCAGGTTGTACTTCTTCGCCAGCTTGGCCAGCTCGAACTTACCGGCGGTAGCGCCGTTCTCGGCGTCCACACGCATCTGCAGGTTCTTCTGGGTGGAATCGGTGACCACCTCGCCCAGCAGCTCAGCGAACTTGGCGGCGTGCTCGGCCTCCTCCAGACCGGCCTTCTCCCAGTACATACCGATCTCGGGATAGCCCTCACGATGGGCCACACGGGCCATGGCCAGATACATACCCACCTCGGAGCACTCGCCCTCGAAGTTGGCACGCAGACCGGCGATGATCTCCTCACGGACCTCAGCGGGGACATCCTCACCGAACACCTTGCCTACGCCCACCACGTGCTCGGCGGCCCAGGTCTTTTCCTCTGCCTGCAGGGTGAACTTGTCACCGCTGACGTGGCACACCGGACACTCGGCCGGGGGATTCTCGCCTTCGTAAACGTAACCGCAAACAGGACATACCCACTTCTTCATAATCATTACCTCCATATTTTTATCATTCGTTGATGGTTTTTTACTCTCCGGGGGCGTTCCCCCCTTGGGATGGTCTAAGTATAGCACGGAATCCAGAGGATTATAAGTTGCAAATGCAACATTTAGAAAAACTTTCCATGAACTTTTTGCGGCAGAGAAAATACGCCGGAGGAGGGTCCTCCGGCGTATTTTTATAGCAGCTTTACTCGGCATCGGCCAGAGCCTTGGCCTCGGCAATGGCCTTCTCCTGGGCCGCAGCGGGGCAATCCTCGTAGCGGACGAAGTTGAAGGTGAAGGTACCACGGGACTGGGTCATGGACCGCAGATCGATGGCGTAGCTCATCATCTCGGCCATGGGAACCTCGGCCTCCAGCACGGTCTCGCCGTCGCCGGTGGGGTTCATGCCCATGACGCGGCCCCGGCGCTTGTTCAGGTCACCCATGACGTCGCCCACGTAGTTGTCAGGCACCGTGACCTTCAGCTCACCGATGGGCTCCATCAGCACGGGCTTGGCCTCCGGCAGAGCGGCCTTGAAGGCCAGATTGGCGGCCAGCTTGAAAGCGATTTCGGAGGAGTCCACCGGGTGGTAGGAGCCGTCCACCAGCGTCGCCTTCAGGTACACCACGGGATAGCCCGCCAGCACGCCGTGCAGGCAGCTCTCACGCAGGCCCTTTTCCACGGCGGGGAAGTAGTTCTTTGGCACGGAGCCGCCGAACACGTTCTCAGCGAAGATCATATCCTCCTGCTCGGTCTGAGGCTCGAAGATGATATGCACGTCACCGAACTGGCCGCTGCCGCCGGTCTGCTTCTTATAGCGGCCCTGCTTGCGGACGGTGGAGCGGATCTTCTCACGGTAAGCCACTCTGGGGGCGGACAGCTCGGCATCCACACCAAAGCGGCTCTTGAGCTTGGAGCACAGCACGTCGATCTGAATATCGCCGGCACCGGAGATCACGGTCTGGTGGGTCTCGGCGTTGTTGACCACGTGGAAGGTGGGATCCTCCTCGTTGAGCTTGTTGAGGCCGGTGCCCAGCTTCTCCACCTCCTGCTTGGTCTTGGGGGAGATGGCACGGCTGTAGCAGGGCTGGGCATAATCCATGCCGTGGAGACGCACGATGTGCTTGGGGTCGCACAGGGTGTTGCCGGTCTTGACCTTATCCATCTTGCCGATGGCGCCGATGTCGCCGCAGCAGATCTCCTTGACCTCCTCGCCCTTCTTGCCCTTCATGATGTACAGGCGGCCCAGCTTCTCGGTGTTGCCGGTGGCGGGGTTATACAGGGCCATATCGCTGGTGATCCTGCCACGGAGCACCTTCACCATGGAGTACTTGCCGTACTGATCGGAGATGGTCTTAAAGACGATGGCGGCGGTGGGGCCGTTGGGATCGCAGGCCACCTCGACGTCGTTGCCATCGTCGTCCTGCGCCGTCTCGGCGGGCATATCCGTGGCCACGGGGACCAGATCCAGAATGGTCTGCATCAGCATCTCCACGCCCAGACCGGTGACGGCGGAGCCGCACAGCACCGGGCAAACGCTGCCGTCCCGGACGCCCAGCTTCAGGCCGCGGGCCATGTCCTCGGCGGACAGTTCCATGGTATCGAAGAACTTCTCCATCAGCTCCTCGTCAGAGCCGGCGGCGGCCTCCATCAGCTCGGCCCGCAGGGCCTCTACCTCGTCGGCCATATCGGCGGGAATGGCGCAGGCAGCGGCCTTGCCGCCCTTGACCTCGTAAGCGGTGTTATGCAGCAGATCCACGATGCCCGTGACCTTCTTGTTGCCGTCAATGACCGGGGCCACAATGGGAACCACGGACTGGCCGAACTTGCCCTTCAGAGCATCCAGACAGGCCTGATAGTCGCTGTTGTCCTCGTCGGTGCGGTTGACGAAGATCATGCGGGGCTTCTTGCCCAGCAGCTTCCAGCTGCGCTCCATACCCACGGACAGGCCGTCCTTGGCGGCACCCACCAGCACGGCGCACTCGGCGGCACGAATGGCGGAAACAGCCTCACCGGAGAAATCAAAGTTGCCGGGAGCGTCCATGACGTTGATGCGGACGTCCTTATATTTGACCGGGGCAAAGGCCAGAGAAATAGAGATCTGGCGCTTGATCTCCTCGGCGTCGTAGTCGCAGACGGTGTTGCCGTCGGCGGTACGGCCCAGACGATCCGTTCCCTTGGTCATGAAGAGCATCTGCTCGGCCAGAGTCGTCTTGCCGGAGCCACCGTGACCCAGCAGGCAGATGTTGCGAATGTCATTGGCAGTCATATACAGTATTCTCCCTTCGTTTGGTACGAATGCGCCGTCCGGCGCAGCCAGTCAATAAGGAGAGTATATACTATTTTTTTGCACTTGACAAATACAACTTTCAGCGTCTTTTTTGTGAAAAATGCCGGGAGAGCCTTTGGCTCTCCCGGCATGGGTATGGAATGGTATCAGTAGTGGCGCACCAGTCCTGCCAGCAGCAGCACCGTCAGCAGCCACAGCAGCAAAAAACACAGGAAATTCAGGGCCGACAGAGCGGCAAAGGCCCCCACGGAGGTGAAATAATACGCCAGCAGCAGGCCCGACAGCCCGCCCAGCCACGACAGCACCGTTCCGTCCCGGACGGCACGCCGCATCCGGCGGCTGCCGATGACCGTTTCGGCAAAGGCCATCAGCCCGTCCCGGTAGATGATAGCATGAGGCCGTCCACGGCCCTCCGTCAGCTCCGACAGGGCCAGACGGGTGGAGATATCCGGGTACAGGGGCCGGGCATCCAGCCGGAATTTCCGCTTCAGCAGCGCCGGAGTGATGTTGGCGCTGCGGGTGGCCAGCACCGGAGTGATGCGGTTGCGGCGCATGGCCCGCAGGGCCCACTCCACGTTGCGGGAGGGCTGGTATTTGATGGCAAAGATGGCGATGAGCTGACCGTCCACCGCCAGAAAAACGCCGGTCTTGAGCTTCAGGTCACGGGGCAGGGACACATGGTGCTTTTTCATGAAGTAGGCGCTGCCCATGGTGACGGATTCTCCACGGATGGTGCCGCCGATGCCGCCGTCCTCGTAAAAACGCAGGTCCTCCAAATGCAGGTGGGTGCCGCCCTCGCTGGCCAGCAGCTGGTCAAACAGCGGCGTCAGCTGGCTTCCTGCGGCCTGTGCCGCCGTGGCGGCATAGGACACCACCTTGCCGATCTCCTCGCCGTACAGCTTCAGTCCGTTGAGGCTCACCGTTCCCGGTGGGAACAGGTCGTCATCCGTCACCACCATCCGCCGGGCGGCGGTGATGGCGGAGGCCCCGGCATAGCCCGCCACGGCGCTGCCGCTGCGGTTCAGACGCCGGTTCAGCGATGACAGGGGCAGCGTTCCCGCCACCGGCAGAGCCAGCGGCAGTCCGCCGGACAGCAATGCCGACCAGATCCACAGTGGCCGCACCGGCTGCCCCTCCCCCCCGAAGCACACCACCGCCGCCAGAATGGAGGCAGCGGCCAGCGCCAGCGGTGTCAGGATGATCTGCCAGCGATAGGAGACATCCGGCTGACGGGAGAGCCGGTAGAAGCCCTCCGCCGTTCCCTGCTGCTTGCAGGCCCCGGCGGGAGTCACGGATACGTTGTAGGGCGGTTCACCCCCCAGATCGGCCAGCCGGAAGCCTGCAAGCCGGGCTTTGGCCGCCAGCAGCTGGCCCCACAGACACAGCAGCAGGGAGATGACCGGGACGGCCGCCAGCGGCAGCTGCTCCCCGCAGCCCAAGGCGGCGTAGACGCAGTCCCCCAAACACACCAGCGATGCCAGCAGCGCCGCCGCCTCGCAGGTGATGCGGCGCTGGGACATCTGCTTGCGGGCGCTGCGCCAGACCCGGCCCGACAGGGCCAGTGCCAGCAGCAGCAATCCGCCGGGGATAACCCCTCGCAGCACAGGCAGCATGGCCCATAGCCGGGGAACATACAGTTCCAGACCGTCCAGCACAGACAGCACCGTCAGCAGCACCGCCTCCGGCAGCACGCACCAGCACTGGCGTTTTAAGCGGGCGCAGCGGCGCTTCTCGGCCCGGACGGCCACGTCCATATCCGGCTCCGGATCGGGTTCCGGCTCCGGCTGAGGCTCCTGCGGCTGCTCCCACAGGGTCTCCGTATCCTGCGGGATGGGGGCGGCGCTGCGTGGCCTTGTCAGCTTCTCCCACCAGTGCCGCAGCACCTCTCGCAGGGGCGGACGCTCCTCCAGAATACCGTCCTCCTGCTCCTCCAGCACAGAGGAGACCGTGTCGTTCATGATCCGCTCTAAGGAGACCTTGGGTGGCTCCTCTGGCTCCGCTGATCCCTGCGGCTGCTCCGCCGGTTCCTCCTCCGGGGCGTTCTCCTCCGAAGATGCTTCCGTGGCAGTGGTCTCCGCCGCCGGTTTCCCGTCCTCCTCCGGTACCGGTTGGTGCGGGAAGTGGATGATCTGTGTCTCGGACGGCTGGTCCTCCTCCGGCAGCAGCGGGCCGCCGGAGGAAAATACCTCCTCCAGCACCTCCGCCGGGAAATCCATATCCACCGGGTCGGCGCCGGGGGTGAACCGCAGTCCCTCCGGCTGTTGGGTGGTTTTCACCGCAGCAGAGGTCTCCGGTTCAGCGTGGGGCTCCGGCTCTGCGGAAGCTTCCTGCTGAGCAGGGGCTTCTGCCGGAGCAGTCTCCGGGGAGTCCTCCTCCGCAGGCAGATCCTCCGTCCGGTACAGGTCGCTGCCGCTGCCGAACTCCGCCAGAATGTCCTCCAGGGTAAACTCCGGTATTTCGTTGTGATCCTCTCGGTGTTCCATGGTACCTCTCTTTTAGATGCTCCGGGTCCTTACACGGTGCGCTGCCGCACCGCCTCATACAGCAGGATGGCAGCTGCCGCCGATGCGTTCAGGGAAGAGATCCTCCCCCGCATGGGGATGCTCACCAGAAAATCGCAGTTCTCCGCCACCAGCCGGCTCAGGCCGTCGCCCTCGGAGCCGATGACAATGGCCGCCGGGCCCTTGAGATCGGCGTCATAGAGCCGGGTCGTTCCCTCGGCGGCAGTGCCGAACACCCAGATGCCCTGCTTTTTCAGATCCTTCAGCAGGGACGGGATATTGGCCACCCGTGCCACCGGCATATAGCTGACGGCCCCGGCGGAGGTCTTGGCCACAATGGCCGTCAGACCGGCGCTGCGGCGCTTGGGGATAATGACCCCGTGGGCTCCGGCGCACTCGGCGGTGCGGAGGATGGCCCCCAAATTGTGGGGGTCGGAGATCTCATCGCAGACCACCAGCAGCGGCGGCTCCCCCTTGGCGGCGGCAGCGTCCAGCAGGCTCTGCACCGTCACATACTCCCGCACGGCGGCCAGCGCAATGACCCCCTGATGGGCGTGGGTGCGGCTCATGCCGTCCAGCTTCCGCCGGTCGGCCTCCACCACCACGATGCCCTGGGCCCGTGCCTTGGAGGCGATGTGGCCCAAGGTCTTGTCCGTCTCCCCCTTGGCCAGATAGATCTTATCCATGGTCGTTCCGGCCCGCAGGGCCTCGATCACGGCGTTGCGGCCCTCGATGATGCCGTCCGCCTCTGCCTCCGGCCGTCTCTGTTCGTTGTCTCTCATAGGAATTTTCCTCGCAATGCATACATAATTGGTTTCAGTATACCATACTCTGGCCGGGAGATAAAGCGCCATTCATAGAAATTTTACAGGAAAATTCCCGCCGTTCGCCTTGTGAAGATATCTGAATTGTGATATACTACACGGAAATTAAAGCACTTCTGCACCCCGCCCGGCGGGGCTGCATGGAAGGAGACCGACATGGATCCCAACAACAAGAAAGACCAGAAAAATAACCAGAACCGCAACCGCAATATGCGGGGGGTGGTGACCCTCATCATCTGGGCGCTGGTGCTGACGGTGGTGTTCAACTATATCAACGCTTACAGCAACAATCTCACCAAGCGGGCCAGCAGCCATGAGATCCCGTACAGCCAGCTCATCGACCTCATTCAGGAGGATCAGGTGGCGGAGCTGAAGATCGAGAACGGCGTCCTGTATGCCACCCCCGTGGACGGCTACGTCTACACCGAGGAGGCCGCCGATAAGAACAAGGAACCCAAGAGCTATACCCAGAGCGAGAAAACGCCTCTGATCCTGTATACCACCGCTCTCAACGACGCCAGCCTCCTGCCTCTGCTGGAGGAACACAACGTCAAGTACACCAGCCCCGTCCAGACCCAGATGAGTCCCATTCTGGAGTTCATGATTGCCTATATCCTGCCGGTGATTGTCATAGTGGCCCTGTTCATGCTGGTGATGCGGATCATGGCAAAAAACGGCGGCGGTATCGGAGGCATCGGCAGCGTGGGCAAGTCCAACGCCAAGGTGTATATGGAGAAGTCCACCGGTGTCACCTTCAAGGACGTGGCCGGTCAGGACGAGGCCAAGGAGTCGCTGGAGGAGATCATCGACTTCCTCCACAACCCCCAGAAGTACACGGCCATCGGCGCAAGACTGCCCAAGGGCGCTCTGCTGGTGGGCTCTCCCGGTACCGGCAAGACTTTGCTTGCCAAGGCCGTGGCCGGCGAGGCCAACGTCCCCTTCTTCTCCATCTCCGGCTCGGACTTTGTGGAGATGTTCGTGGGCGTAGGCGCCTCCCGTGTCCGTGACCTGTTCAAGGAGGCCGCCAAGGTGGCTCCCTGCATCATCTTCATCGACGAGATCGACACCATCGGCAAATCCCGTGACGGCGGCCGCTTCGGCGGCGGCAACGACGAGCGGGAGCAGACCCTGAACCAGCTGCTGGCGGAGCTGGACGGCTTCGATCCCGGCAAGGGCATCATCGTTCTGGGCGCCACCAACCGCCCGGAGGTGCTGGACAAGGCCCTGCTGCGTCCCGGCCGCTTCGACCGGCGCATCACCGTGGACCGTCCCAATCTGGCAGGCCGTCTGGCCACCCTGCAGGTCCACACCCGGAGCATCCATCTGGCCGAGGACGTGAATCTGGAGAAGATCGCTCAGGCCACCGCCGGCTGCGTGGGCGCAGATCTGGCGAACCTTGTCAACGAGGCAGCCCTGCGGGCCGTGCGGCTGGGCCGCAGCGCCGTGAATCAGAATGACCTGCTGGCGGCCTTCGAGACCGTCATTGCCGGCTCCGAGAAGAAGGGTACCGTCATCACCGACGAGGAAAAGCGCATCATCGCCTATCACGAGGTGGGCCATGCGCTGGTGGCGGCCAAGCAGAAAAACGCCCAGCCCGTCAGCAAGATCACCATCGTCCCCCATACGCAGGGCGCTCTGGGCTATACCCTGCACCTGCCGGAGGAGGAGAAGTTCCTCATGTCCCGTGAGGACATTCTGGCGGAGATCCGCACGCTGCTGGCCGGCCGGTCCAGCGAGGAGGTGGTGTGCCACACCATGACCTCCGGCGCCGCCAACGATATCGAGCGGGCCACGGAGATGGCCCGGAATCTGGTGGCCCGGTTCGGTATGTGCGAGGAGTTCGACATGATGGCGCTGGGCAGCGTACAGAACCAGTATCTGGACGGCACCTACTCCATGAGCTGCGCTCAGGAGACCTACGCCGCCGCAGATCGTGCCGTCATTGCCATCATCCGTCAGTGCCATGAGGACGCCAAGCGGATGCTGGAGGAGAACCGGGAGCTGCTGGATAAGATCGCCGCCTATCTGCTGAAGAAGGAGACCATCACCGGTCAGGAGATGATGGCTATCATCGAGGGCCGTGACCCGGAGACGGTGGACAACTACGGCGCTACCCGTGAGGAGAAGCAGCCCCTGTTCCGTCCCTCCTCCCCGGAGGTCATCGAGGCCCCTGCCAAGCACATCCACATCGTATCCGAGCCGGTGCCGTCCCCGGAGGAGCCGCAGACCCCGGAGGAGCAGACCCCGGAGGAAAAGTCCCCGGAGGAAGCCCAGCCGGATCGTGGCCCGGAGAAAAGTGAGCAGAAGTGACCCGTTCCCTGCGAAAGGAGGCAGGACCCATGAAATATAAACGACTACTGACGCTGGCGCTGGCGGCGGCCCTGTGCATCGTGGCAGCGGCTTGCGGTACAAAGAACAATGCGCCCGATACCCCCGCCAAGACGGACACCCCCACCGCCGCCCCCGGCGGCACCCAGACCGTAGGCGACACCGGCGACGGCACCGTCCGGGAGGACGGCTCCTACGTGCCGGGGCAGGTGAACCGGCTGCGGCTGACCTATAACGGCAACGTCAGCTCCGCCCTGTACGTCACCTCGGCGGCCCAGCTGCCGGACTACCCGGAGCTGTCCGCCTACGACGATGCGTTCTTCAAGGACCATGCGCTGGTGCTGGTGCAGGAGTCGGTGAGCTCTGGCTCCGTGGAGGTGGGCATCGAGTCCGTGTCCCTGAAGGCGGACCACGCCGCCGTGGTGACGCTGACCCATCAGGGTCCCGGCGAGGGGCAGGTTGGCACCGCCGACATGGCCACATGGCTGCTGTGGACGGAGGTGGACACCGGACTGGAGGATTACCAGTGGACGGTGGCCAATCCGGCGCTGGAGTCCCAGCTGTCTCAGTATTGATAAAGCGATCCCCAACCCCCGTCTGCCATGCAGACGGGGTTTTTCGGCGCACTTCCCTGCCGTACCCACTGGAAAATGCGGCGGAGATAGTGTATAATGGCGAAAGCGAGTAAAAAACAGGAGGGACCCTATGGACATCAGGCAGCGCTTACACCTCTCCGGCATGGACAGCCACGCCCCGGAACTGGCCCGGAAATGGGGGCTGGGGCTGGAGGTCACGGACTTCTGCTACGCCCCTATGCTGGACGACCCCGCCACCCTTCCGGCGGTCCGGGAGAAGATGGCAGGCATCGACCATTTCTGGCTCCACGCCCCGTTTGCGGAGCTGGCTCCCTGTGCCGTGGACCCGCTGGTGCGGGAGGTGACGGCCCGGCGCTATCGTCAGGCTTTGTCCGCCGCCCGGCAGCTGGGCATCCGCCGTCTGGTGATCCACAGCGGCTATATCCCGCTGGTGTACTTTCCGGAGTGGTTCACGGAGCAGTCCGTGGCCTTCTGGCGGGAGTTCCTGCCGGAGGTCCCGGAGGATATGGTGCTGGCGCTGGAAAACGTCATGGACGAGACGCCGCAGCTGATGACGGACATCGTCCGTCAGGTGGATGATCCCCGGCTGGGCCTGTGTCTGGATGTAGGCCACGCCAATACCTGCGCCAGCCGGACACCTCCCATGGAGTGGATCGCCCCCATGGCCCCCTACCTGCGGCACGTACATCTGCACAACAATTTAGGGGATTGGGATCTCCACAGCAGTCTGGGAGAAGGCAGCATCCCTATGCAGCAGATACTGGCGGCGCTGCTGGAGCAGTGTCCGGAGGCCACATGGACCATCGAAAATCAGGACTGCGCCCCGTCCCTTGCATGGTTGGTGCGGCAGGGCTATCTCAGTGAGGAGTAACCTATGACAGATCAGGAATTGAAGCAGTACTGCGAGGCCGTCACCGTCCCGGATCGGGAGATCATGGACGCCGCCCGCCGCCGTCAGGCGGAGCTGGCCAAGCCCCCCGGCAGTCTGGGCAAGCTGGAGGACTACTCCATCCGGCTGGCGGGCATCACCGGACAGGTGCGCCCCCATATCGAGAAGTGCCGGGTGCTGGTGCTGGCGGCGGATAACGGCGTCACGGCGGAGGGCATCTCCTCCGCCCCCACCTCCGTGACTCTTTCGCAGGTCATCAACATGACCCGCCACAAGACGGGGATGTCGGCGCTGGCCCACTACTTCGGCAACGAGGTGGTGGTGGCGGACATGGGCATCGACACGGATCGCCCCATCCCCGGCGTGCTGGACCGGAAGGTGCGCCGCTCCACCGGCAACATCGCCAGAGAACCCGCCATGACCCGGCAGCAGGCTCTTCAGGCGCTGGAAACCGGCATGGAGCTGGCGGCGCAGGCAGCGGCGGACGGCGTGCAGGCGCTGGGCATCGGGGAAATGGGCATCGGCAACACCACCACCTCGGCGGCGGTGCTGGCAGCCCTGACCCACGCCCCGGCGCAGGCCGTCACCGGCCGGGGCGGCGGGCTGACGGATGAGGCCTTTGAAAAGAAAAAACAGGTCATCGACCGGGCGCTGGCCCTGCATCGCCCCGACCCCGCCGACCCGGTGGGGGTACTGGCCGCCGTGGGCGGGCTGGATCTGGCCGCCATGACGGGGGCCTTTTTGGGCTGCGCCCAGAACCATGTCCCGGCGGTGGTGGACGGCTACATCTCCATCGTGGCGGCGCTGACGGCGGTGCGTCTCTGCCCCGCTGCGGGAGAGTATCTGTTCCTCTCCCACGCCTCCTATGAGATCGGCTACCGCATCGCCGCACAGGAGCTGGGGCAGGAGCCCTGTCTGCTGCTGGGGATGCGGCTGGGCGAGGGCAGCGGCTGCCCGGTGATGTTTCAGATTTTGCGGGCCGCCTGCGCCGTCATGGACGGCATGGCCACCTTCCCGGAGGCGGCCATTGAGGACGACTACCTGACCCCCATCCGGGCGCAGGACAGCTTTACGGTGACGCCATGAGGATCCTTCTGTTAGGCGGCAGCAAAAGCGGCAAAAGCATGATGGGCCAGCATATGGCCCGGCGGCTCTCCGCCGGGGCGCCCATGTACTACTGGGCCACGCTGGAGCCCAGAGACGGAGAGGACCGTGCCATCGTCCGGCGGCATCTGGCGGAGCGGGACGGCTGGGGCTTTGAGACCATCGAGCAGGGACGGCAGCTCCCGCAGGCACTGGTGCGGGTGTCCCCGGCGGGGACGGTGCTTTTTGACAGCGTCACGGCTTGTCTGGCCTGCCAGATGTTCTCCGGCCCGGAGCCGGACGGAGAAGCCCCCCGCCGCACGGCGGAGGAACTGCTGGTCATCAGCCGTCACCCGGCCCACTTTGTCTGCGTCTGCGACGAGCTGTGGCGGGACGGCGTGACCTATGAGACGTGGACGGAGACATACCGCCGGGGCCTTGCGGAGATCTGCCGCACATTGGCGGCGGAATTTGACGTGGTATGTGAGCTGACGGCGGGACTGCCCCGCCTGTGGAAAGGAGCGTGGCGCTTTGAGTGAGTGGCTGGACGGGTTTTCCATGGCCTGGGGGATGTTTTTGGCGATCCCCTGCCCCCTGCGGCGGTGGAACGAGAAGGCTCGTGAGAAAATGCTGGTGTGTCTGCCGCTGGTGGGACTGGCGGTGGGCGGCATCTGGCTGGGCCTGTATCTGCTGCTGCGCCATGCCGCCATCGGCGGGCTGTACGCCTTCCTCATGGCGGCGCTCCCGTGGCTGGTGACGGGCTTCATGCACTTGGACGGCTACATGGACGTATGCGACGCCGTGCTGTCCCGCCGGGAGCTGGCCACCCGCCAGCGCATCCTGAAGGACTCCCATTGCGGAGCCTTCGCCGTCATCGGCATGGTGCTGCTGGCCCTGTGCCAGTGGAGCGTATTCCTCTCCGGCAGCGCCGGCGAAAGCCTGTGGGGGCTGCTGCTGATCCCGGTGGCCACACGGGCCTGTGCGGGACTGGCAGTGCTGAAGCTGCGGCCCATGGGTACCAGCCAATACGCCGCCATGGGCCGCCACGGCGGCTATGCCGCGGCGCTGGCGGTGCTGCTGGCGGCGGCGATCGCCGTACCGCTGGTCATGGACCGCAGCTTCGCCCCCTTGGCGGCAGCAGCGGGCTACGGGCTGGCGGTATGGTACGGCTTCCGGCAGCTGGACGGCATGAACGGTGACATCTCCGGCTTTGCCCTGACACTGGGCGAGCTGGCGGGAGCCGCCGTATGGACTTTGGTGAGGTGAGGATATGGACTTGATCATCGGCGGAGCATATCAGGGAAAGCTGACACTGGCGGCACGGGAGTACGGCCTGACGCCGGGGGATATCTGCGATCTGGCGGCAGGTGAGCCGGTGCCGGGCGCCCGGTGCTATATCCATCTGGAGGAGCTGACCCGGTGGCAGGAGGACACTGAGCCGTATCTCCCTCTGCTGGCGGCGGCAGAGGTAGTCATCGCACGGGAGATCGGCAGCGGCGTGGTCCCCATGGACGCCGGAGAGCGCGCCTGGCGGGAGCGCCATGGCCGTCTGCTGCGGCGGCTGGCCCAGCAGGCCGGCAGCGTGCGCCGGGTATTTTGCGGACTGACGGAGGTGCTGAAATGAAGCTGACCCTGCTGCGCCATGCCCAGACGGAGGGCAGCCTGCGGAACCTGTATTACGGGGCGGCGGATATCCCCGCCCTGCCGGAGTCTCTGGCGGAGCTGCACCGCCGGGCCGGGGACTATCCCACGGCCCAGCGCTACTATACCAGCGGGATGCTGCGGACGGAGCAGACGCTGGCGGCCATCTACGGCAACGTACCCCACACCCGGCTTCCGGGCCTGCGGGAGATGGACTTCGGCGACTTCGAGATGAAGAGCTACGAGGAGCTGAAGGACACCCCGGCCTATCAGGCGTGGATCACCGACGTAGAGCACAACCCCTGCCCCCACGGGGAGAGCGCCCCGCAGGTGCTGCGACGCAGCCTTGCGGCCATCACCCCGGTGGTGCAGGGGACGGAGGACGCCGTCTGCGTCATCCACGGCGGCGTCACGGCGGGGCTGATGATGGCCTGGTTCGGCGGCGGGCGCTATGACTACTCCGTCTCCCCCGGTCAGGGCTTTCAGGTGACCTTCCGGGAGGGCCAGCCGGTGTCGTATACCCGTATCCCGGCGGCGGAATAAGGCCCGCCGGACGGCGTTTTCCATCGGCAGGGGCAATTTTTTGCGCCGCCGGAGAGAAAATGGTTGCATTTTATAAAGAAGTGTGTATAATATATGGAGCGGAGCATCCGCTCCATATATTATGGCTCTACAACTTCATATCCGGGCTTGTAGCTCAGCTGGGAGAGCGTTCGGTTCGCATCCGAGAGGTCGTGGGTTCGAATCCCATCAGGTCCACCATAAGATCCACCGTAATTCTGATAGAATTACGGTGGATCTTTCTGTTGCTTCGGCGCCAGTTATCTGCTAAGATGAAATATGCCTATGCGAGAATTATCAGAGCACCTGTACACCGTCGAAAACGCTTGGAGCAAATTGCGTTAGGAGGGAAGAAAGCTAATGTACTATCACGCATCATCTATTAAGGGTATTACACAACTAACGCCGCAGAGCTCGAATCATGGTATCCCTTTGGTTTATTTTTCCACAAAAAGAGAAAACGTATTGGTCTATTTGAGCAATTCCATTGAAAAGTATTGCGTGGAAACCGGTTTTTCTTATGATGGAAAATGCCAAAAATGGGGGCCGTACGGTTTTGGTAAAGATGGGCGGCAACGGTTGGAAGAGTATTATCCCAATGCTCTGATAAGCACATACAAAGGCGTATCCGGTTATATTTATTCTGCCGAGACAATTTCAGATTCCGGTTTTTCGGTTCCAATACCGGATGTCGCTACCAGTAGCATACCGGTCGATATATCCGGTGTGGAGTTTATCCCTGATGCCTATGAAGCAATTTTGCAGGCGGAGCGAGAAGGCCTGCTTACTATTATCCGATATGAAGAAATGAATGACAAAATGAAAGCATGGAACAAAAAGACGATTTTGGAAGAATACGAGAACGCATCCAATCATCCGGAGTATCGGCATTTCTTAAAAGGAAACTTTTCCGAAATTCTTTGTGGTCGATGACTGTGTATATCCTTGCCTGTGCCATAAGCAAAGAGCAACGATAAAAATCACTACTTTCCCTTAAATTGAAAATGCACCCCCCAAGCGTCCGGGGGTTCATTCTATTAAAGTAAGGCTATTTACCAAACAGGTATTGGACGAACACCTATTTCTTCAGCGGCGGTTTCGCCGTGAAGTGTTCGCTCTGATCCGCAACAGAAAAGTGCCGTCTTGGAATCACTTCCAAGACGGCGCTTCTCTGTTAGATGCCCTTGTGTCGTGCTATAACCTTTACAAACCAGATTCTGCGGAGGTCTTTTCCGTATAGCAAACCTTATTCGGCGGCGTTCAGACTGCTGTCCCACTTCCAGCTGCGGACCTCCGGCAGATCCACGCCGTTGTCCCGGATATACTGACGATGCTCCACCAGCTTATCCTGCATCTTCTGCACCAGATACGCCCCCCGGTTGCCCAACTGGGGCAGCCGACGGACCGTATCGATGACCAGATCGAAGCGGTCAATGTCGTTGAGAACACGCATATCGAAGGGGGTGGTGATGGTTCCCTCCTCCTTGTAGCCCCGCACATGGAGGTTCCGGTTGTGGCGGCGGTAGGTCAGCTCATGCACCAGTGTGGGGTAGCCATGATAAGCAAAGATGATGGGCTTATCCTTGGTGAACAGGCCGTCGTACTCCTCATCCGTCAGGCCGTGGGGATGCTCCGTGTGGGGCTGCAGCTTCATCAGATCCACCACGTTCACCACACGGATCTTCAGCTCCGGCAGTTCCTGACGCAGGATGCTCACGGCGGCCAGCGTCTCCAGCGTAGGCGTGTCGCCGCAGCAGGCCATGACCACATCCGGCTCCTGCCCCTGATCGTTGGAGGCCCAACTCCAGATGCCGATCCCCTGGGTGCAGTGCTTCACCGCCTGCTCCATGGTCAGCCACTGGGGCCTGGGATGCTTGCTGGCCACAATGACGTTGACATAGTTGCGGCTCTTGATACAGTGGTCAAAGCAGGACAGCAGACAGTTGGCATCCGGCGGCAGATACATCCGCACCACGTCGGCCTTCTTGTTGGCCACGTGATCCAAAAAGCCGGGGTCCTGATGGGTAAAGCCGTTGTGATCCTGCTGCCAGACGTTGGAGGCCAGAATATAGTTCAGCGAGGCGATATCCTGCCGCCACGGCAGCTCGCTACACATCTTCAGCCACTTGGCGTGCTGGGCAAACATGGAGTCCACGATGCGGATAAAGGCCTCATAGCTGTCGAAGAAGCCGTGGCGTCCCGTCAGAAGATAGCCCTCCAAAAAGCCCTCGCAGAAATGCTCGGAGAGCATGGAATCCATGACCCGGCCGTCCGGGTCCAGATGGTCGTCGATGCCGGGGATCTGCTGGTCCAGGAAGCGGCGTCCCGTCACCTCGAACACCGCCTGCAGGCGGTTGGAGGCCGTCTCGTCGGGGGCAAAGATGCGGAAGTTGCGGGACTCCATGTTCAGCTTCATCACGTCCCGGACGTAGGTACCCAGCACATACATATCCTGCGCCTCCACGGCGCCGGGGGCCTTGACGTCCACGGCGTAGTCCCGGAAATCGGGGGTCCGCAGGTCCCGCAGCAGCAGTCCGCCGTTGGCATGAGGGTTAGCGCCCATGCGGCGGCCCGTGGGCGGGAAGGAGGCGATGAGCTCCACCGGCGTACCGTCGGGGTTAAAGAGCTCCTCCGGCTTATAAGAGCGCAGCCACGCCTCCAGCTGGGCAAGGTGCCGGTCGGTGTCTGTCCCCATGGAGATAGGCACCTGATGGGCTCGCCAGCAGTTCTCCACCGGCAGCCCGTCCACCTCCTTGGGGCCGGTCCAGCCCTTGGGAGTACGCAGCACGATCATGGGCCAGCGGGGCCGCTTGGCCTCGCCGGTCTTGCGGGCCTCCCGCTGGATGCGCTTGATCTCCCGGATCACCCGGTCCAGCACCGCCGCCATCTGCTGGTGCATGACCATGGGGTCGTCGCCCTCCACAAAGTACGGCTCCCAGCCGCAGCCACGGAAGAAGCACTCCACCTCCTCATGGCTCATGCGGGAGAAGATGGTGGGGTTGGCGATCTTGAAGCCGTTGAGGTGCAGAATGGGCAGCACAGCGCCGTCGGTGATGGGGTTGACGAATTTGTTGCCGTGCCACGAGGTGGCCAGCGGGCCGGTCTCCGCCTCGCCGTCGCCCACCACACAGGCAGCGATCAGATCGGGGTTATCCGCCACGGCGCCAAAGGCGTGGGCCAACGAGTAGCCCAGCTCGCCGCCCTCATGGATGGAGCCGGGGGTCTCCGGCGCCACATGGCTGGGGATGCCGCCGGGGAAGGAGAAACGCTTGAAGAGCTTCTGCATCCCCTCCTTGTCTCGGGTGATGTTGGGATAGACCTCGGTATAGCTGCCGTCCAGCCAGTCCTGCGCCACCATGGCGTTGCCGCCGTGGCCGGGGCCGGAGAGATAGATCATATCCAGATCGTTGCGCTTGATGACCCGATCCAAATGGGTATAGATGAAGTTCTGGCCGGGGCAGGTCCCCCAGTGTCCCACGATGGTCTGCTTTAAGTCGCTTTTGACCAGCGGGCGCTCCAGGAGGGGGTTATCCATCAGATACAGCTGGCAGGCCGTCAGATAGTTGGCGGCACGCCAGTAGGCGTGAAGCTGCCGCAGCTCCTGCTCGCTCAGCGGCTGCTTTTTGGAGAAGCGGATGCCGGTTTTGATGGTAGGCATGGAAAATCCTCCTTACTAAAAATATCCTTCACTGTTAAAGTGTTCTCTGCTGCCGAAATGCTCTTGGCAGCAGGTGCGGTGAAACGGTCACAACAAGGTCTCCCCCGATCTGACCGATTTCTGACACGAACCGGACACTTTTCTCACCCATCGCTGACAGGAATTTTGTCCTGTAAATGTCCATTTTTGGTACCTCGATCGATATCGCCAATGGATAGGGGCAACCACGCCTGACAGCAATGGTAAGCCTACCATAATACAAAAGTCGCCCTGCGTCAAGTCGAAGTATTCCTTCTCTTGGCCGAAAAAAAGTTCTTTGGGGAAAATGCTTGCCAGATGGATCATACTTCGGTTATAACAGAACATATATCCGGCGGATCTGACCGGGTATCCCATAGAGAATGTGAGATCATAAATGTCACTCTGCCCATGTCGTGAGATCATAAATGTCACTCTGCCCATGTCGGACGGCGAAGGGGCATTTCTTTTTTGCGCCTATTTTACCTCCAACCGCATTGCCAAGCGACTGGCCTTCCGCATCGTCAGGCCCGACGACCGTTCCATTCTGATCATCCTGACGATCCAGGTGTTCACGGTTCTCCCGCAGGTAGCGCTGGCCAGCGTCTCAGGCGTGTAGCATGGCCACGGCTTCACCAGCCAATTCCTTCCCAACTATCTCATCACCTACTGCCGGAACTTCCTCATGGCGCTGCCGGTGCCGCCGTCCGGGGCCTGATCCTGACGGTCTCCCATCAGGATCAGATGGGGCAGCTGTATCCGCAGGTCCTTTCCCTGCTGGTTCACGGGGCCTGCTGGGAGCTGTTTTAACAGGGGAAGGCCGCAGCGGTGTGGCTTTTCCAAGGGATATCGGTTCGCCCATTCTAACCAAGCATTTTACCCGATGGTCAAATTCCCCTACCTGCCAAGTCACAGGAAGGAAGGAAGGAAGGAAGGAAGGAAGGAAGGTACGTTCATGGAATGTGATAGTTCTGCTTTCTCATTGTCCGACACCTCCTGACGTTTTCATGATACGCAGAAAGCTGCCGAGGCACAAAGATGCGATATATGACAGGCAGAAAACAATAAGGCTCCGACCTTGTGAGCCAGAGTCTTATTGCTTGCCTTTGCGAATGTCACTTTCCGTATTTTGAAATTACCGCCTTATAGGGCTGTGACATGGCCTCTCCTTTTTCTGTTTTCAGAAGGTCATCGACTGCCGCAGCAGCCGACCCAACGGGCGTCAGATGACCTGATACTCCTTCAGCAGCTTCTCGATATCGGTGCCGTGGATCTTGCTGAGAACCTTCTTCAGGGCCATCTTTTCCACCAGATTCAACTCCATATCGATGGGTTTCTTGCCGTCCCGCAGCTTCACAGTGGCATCCAGCAGATCCCGGACATCATATACGCTGCCCCAGACCTCCGGCACACCACGATCCACGTTCAGCAGGGTGTACACGGCCTCCATACCGGTCCGCATGGAGTACTCCGTGGTGAAGATGGTGTCACGGGGCGTCTCGGCAAACTGGCCCAGGAAGGCGAAGTTCACAGCGCCGTCGGGTACGACCTTGGGCCGATCGCCGTAGGCACGGGGCATGAAGAAGGCGTCGATATAGGGCATCATCACAGGGACGGTGTTGGCGCTATTGGCGGCCATGTCCTCGATCTCGCTCTCCGGCACGCCGATGTGATACAGCCACTCCATGCAGATCTCCTTACCGGTACACTCCCGCATAGGCTTTTTCACGTAGTCACCGGGCTTATCGGTGAACAGAGCGTACACCCATACCAGACAGTGATCCTTGGGCTGCTGGCGGAACTGGGGCTGGCGGTTGATGGTCCAGCTCATGAGCCAGCTGGAATCCTTCACGGTGACGATGCCGCCGGTGACCACCTTACCGGTGAAGGGATCCCGCTTGCAGATATTCTTGATATAGGGGATGATGCGCTGATCCAGCGTCTCCACCGTGGCGCTCATCCAGTTGGTCTGCTCCGGATCATAGCAGAACTTGTCCGGATGGCCGAAGGAGGGGTCCTGAGCGGCGATCTTACGCCACATATCCCAGCCGCCGCCCTCCTTGATCTCGGTGTTGTAGGGGGCGGGTGTGTTCTGGCTGCCCATGGAGGAGTTCTCCACGCAGCCGCCGTTGGTGATGAACACCAGATCGTTCTCCGTCAGATCGATGGTCTCGCTTTTGCCGTCCCGGAGGACGTCGATGCGCTTGGCCACCTTCCGCTCGGCGGTGCAGTCGAACTCCACGTTGGTCACCTGCACGCCGAAGTGGAACTGGACGCCGAAGCCCTCCAGATACTTCACCATGGGCAGGATCATGGACTCATACTGGTTGTATTTGGTAAAGCGCAGGGCAGTGAAGTCGGGCAGACCGCCGATGTGATGGATATAGCGCTGGATATACAGCTTCATCTCCAGAGCGCTGTGCCAGTTCTCGAAGGCAAACATGGTGCGCCAGTACAGCCAGAAGTTGCTGCCGAACACCTCATCGTCGAAGAAGTCGCTGATGCGCTTGTCCTGCAGCTCCTCGTTGGGGGTGAAGAACAGCTTCATGATCTCCATGGCGCCCTTGTCGGAGATATCGAACTTGCCGTCGGTATGGGCATCCTCGCCACGGTTCACCGTGGCCCGGCACAGGGAGTAATTGGGGTCGGCCTTGTTGAGCCAGTAGTACTCGTCCAGCACGCTGACGCCCTCCGTCTCAATGGAGGGGATGGAGTGGAACAGATCCCACATGACCTCGAAGTGGTTGTCCATCTCACGGCCGCCCCGCATGACGTAGCCGATGTTCTCGAACTTCCAGCCGTCGCAGGCGCCGCCGGCAGTGGGACCCTTCTCCAGAATGTGGACCCGCTCGCCCTTCATCTGGCCGTCACGCACCAGATAGCAGGCGGCAGTCAGCGCCGCCAGACCGCTGCCCACGATGTAGGCGGATTTATTGTCCACGCCCTCCGGCTTTTTGGGACGGGCAAAGGCCTCATAGTTACCACTGGAATAATACATAGAAATGCGCTCCTTTCTGTTGACCGCTGCGCCGCCCGTCCCCTTCTCAGCACGCACACGGGAGATCGGCGGCGTCTCGCTGGTATGTTTTCCTCTGATGATGAAAACATACACCTTGGGCGCAATTTGTTCAATAAACAGAAAAATCCCGGTGATAAGTTTTTTATCACCGGGATGGAAGGTGTTCAGTTTTTTATCATTCCGCTCCGTTTGATGCAGGCTTGTCCGTCCGCATCCGTTGCAGGGCGGCCACCACATTGCCGTGGAGCACCAGCTCCAGCTTCTGCACCATGACCTGTGGGTCACCCTTCATGTCCCCCTTGATCCAGTCCAGCATCAGTCCCACGAACAGATATTTATAGAGAGTGGCGATGAGTTCCTTGTCCTCCTGCCGCACGGACATCCCCTGAGCTTCCTCCTCCACCACACTCTCCAGCAGGTCATAGGTGACCCGGTAGAGGTAGTTCTCCACCTGCTCCCGGCTGACGGAGCGATAGACATTCAGGATGAAGGGCTTGTTGTCCAGCACCGCCTGAAGGATCTGCAAAAAGCCCTGCTGCCACGTCTCATAGGTCTTTTTCCCCGCCAGCGCCCGGCTGGCATCCTCCTGACAGCTCCACTCCACCAGATCGTAGATATCCTTGAAATGGTAGTAAAAGGTCATGCGGTTGATGCCGCAGTCCTCAGCGATATCGTTGATGGTGATCTTGTTCAGCGGCTTTTGCAGCAGCAGATGCTTCAGCGACGCCTCCAGCGCCCGCTTGGTGACCTGTGACATGGCGGCCCTCCTTCCCGTTCTGTTCCCATGATAGCCTCCCGGCCGCCGCCTGTCAATCCCCATCTTCGCCGCAGGGCGCAGGCGGTGATCACGAGTGTCTCAGAAGCACAGCAGCCCCGGCAGTTCTGCCGGGGCTGCTGTTGCTTCGGCTTGCGAGACGGGGCTTACAGGTTCTCCTGCTTCAGCGCCTCAATGGGGTTTTCGCTGCGGATCTTCCGGGTGGCGTAGAGCATGGTGGCGAACACCACCACGAATACGCTGCCCACGGCGATGGCCACGCTGTACCACGGGATGTAGAACCGGGCGGCGATGCTCTGGGCCACGCTGCGATAGATGCCATAGGTCACCAGCACCGATGCCGGCAGGCCCCACAGCAGCGCCCGTGCGCCGTAGATGATGCACTCGTAGTCCATCATCCGGGCAAAGCCCCGCTGGGTCAGTCCCACGGACCGCAGCATGGCGAACTCCCGGCGGCGCAGAGCGATGGAGGTGGAGATGGTGTTAAACACGTTGGTCATGGAGATCAGGGAGATGAGGATGATGAAGCCGTAGGAAAACACGTTCACCACCGTCACCATGGCCCGCTGGCTCTCACCGTTGGCGGCCAGATCTTCCAGATCAGAGCGGCTGTTGCCCAGTTCCATCAGGATCTGCCCCATGCTCTCGTAGGAGGCGGCGTGGTCGCTGCTCCTGAACCAGAAGGCGTCGGCGGCAGGGGCCTGCCCGGTGACGGTCTCATACATACTGTACGGGTACAGCAGATACAGGTAGTCGCCGGTACGCAGGAAGTCGGGAGCCTTCTTCAAAATAGCACCCACGGTATAGCTCCGGGTCAGGACGGCCTCCGATGCCGGCACCGCCTGTGCCCGGCTCTCGTCCGGGGTCTCCCCCTCGCTGCGGGCGGTATAGTAATCGTCTATATAGTCCTCCGGATAGTACAGCACATATTCCGTACCGTCCCGTGTGATGCGGTCGCCCGTGGTGAACCAGCCATCCATGGGCTGATAGCTGCTCTCCGTTCCGGTGATGGGCAGACTGCTGCCGTTCAGCAGGTGATAATGGTAGAGCTTATTGTACTTACTACCCTCGGTGCTGCGCCAGATGTCCAGCATATCCCACGCCACCGCCTGAGGTGCATCGGGACGGAAGTAATCCTCCTCCGGCAGGCCGTTGTCCCGCAGCAGCTGCCGGAAATCCTCATCCCGGAGGAAGTACATGGCGGCGCTGCGGTCTCCCTCCAGGCCGGTGTCCTTACAGTAGTCCGGATCCATGTCCTCCTTGGCAAAGTGCAGGCTGGCGTAGCTGTCGGCGGTGTAGAAGCCCGATTCCACGCCGTCGGCGGCGGCCAGCTGTCTCAGCCGCTGCTCCGGCGTCACGCCCTCCGGCAGGGCCTCGCTGCAATACAGCTGCACGCCCAGTGTGCTGTTGCCCCCCAGTTGGTCTACGGCGTCCGTCAGATAGGCGCAGAAGGAGGAGGCGGAGATGAACAGCGTCACGCTGAGGAACAGGCCCACCACCGTGGAGCGATAGCGCTTGCGGTTGCGTTTGAAGTTCTTGGCGGCCAACATCCCGGAGAAACCGAAGAGCTTTTCCGTCAGGCGGGAGGTCCTGACCTCCCGGCCCCGGAGCTTCACGTCCTTGGTCTGGCGGATGGCCTCCACCGGCGACACCCGCACGGCACGCTTGGCGGGGACCCATGCCGAGATGATGGCCGTCACAAGGCCGATGCCCGCCGCCGCCAGCAGCGCCCAGCCGTTGAGCACAAAGTGCATTTGCAGGGCGTTGCCGCTCTCCCCCATCAGGAATCCGAAGCTGTCCCGCAGACAGTACAGAGTGATGCCGATGCCCAGACAGCCCACCAGCAGACCCAGTGGGATCCCCACGGCGCACAGCACCAGTGCCTCATAGAGGACACTGTCCCGAATCTGCTTGCGGGTGGCGCCGATGGATTTCAGGATGCCGAACTGCCGGGTCCGCTCCGCCACGGAGATGGAGAAGGAGTTATAGATCAGCGACACCGAGCCGAAGGAGATCATCAGCAGCAGGATCACCGCAAAGCTGTAGATCATCCGGTTCACGGAGAAGAAGGTGGTGGCGCCGTAGTAATTCAGCAGGTCGGAGTTGGAGTACCACGCCAGTCCCGGATATTTCTCGGCATTTCCCTCCATATAGCTGTAAAAGCGGCTGGGATGGGCCACCCGGAAAAATTCATCCGTCTGATAGCCCTGCTCCTGACAGGTCAGGGCAGTATAGCCGGGGCAGGAGAAGGGCTCCGTCGTCATATCCAGCCGCTGGTAAAAGCCCACCACGGTGTAGGTGTGGGACGTGGTATCTGTCAGCGTCTCCCCCTTCGTATAGGGGTCATCGGCCGTCAGTTCCTCCCCACCCAGCGTCCGGTGGCCCAGCTCCAGCTCCATGGTGTCCCCCAGCGCATGGCGGACGCTGCCATTGGACCACAGATGCTCCGGCAGAAGGAGCTCCCCGGCCTTCTCCGGCAGACGGCCTTGGGTCAGGCGGATGGAGAGCAGGTCCGGCAGGTCGGGGTCCATGGACATGACCCGCAGATAGGGCTTATAATCATTGTCCGCCCCTACCTGCCCCCAGCCCAGCAGCTGCCACGCAGACTGCTCCGTGATCTCCTTTTCATCACGGCTCAGCTGCGTTGCCTGCTGCTCCGTGAGGTTCTGGTAGCAGCCGTGGAACCGGCCTACGGTGTACTCGGCGGCCCCTATGAGATACCGCACGCCGCTGTAAGCACCCTCCGTCACGGCGGTGAACAGGGCCACCGACAGGATGATGCCCACGATGGTCACCCACGTCCGGGAGCGGTTTTTCCGCAGAGCCTGCCGGGTGTAGCGGTGAAAGACGTTCATTCCAGCACCTCCCGGATGCGCTCATCCCGTGTGATGCGGCCGTCCTCGATGGCGATGACCCGGTGGGCCTGCAGGGCGATGTTCTCGTCGTGGGTGATGATGACCAGCGTCTGGCCGTACTTCTTGTTGGACATCTTCAGCAGCTCCACGATCTCCTGGCTGTTCTTGCTGTCGAGATTGCCGGTGGGCTCATCCGCCAGCACCACCGCCGGAGCGTTCATCAGCGCCCGACCGATGGACACCCGCTGCTGCTGGCCGCCGGAGAGCTGATTGGGCAGGTACTTCTCCCGACCCCGCAGACCCAGCACGTCCAGCAGCTCCTCCAGCCGCTCCTGATTCACCTGTCGCCCGTCCATCAGCACCGGCAGGGTCATGTTCTCCACCACGTTCAGCACGGGGATCAGGTTATAAAACTGGTAAATGAGCCCCACCTGCCGGCGGCGGAAAATGGCCAGCTGATCCTCGTTCTGAGCATAGACATCCTGCCCATCCACAAAGACCTTGCCGGAGGTGGGGCAGTCAACACCGCCCAAAATGTGCAGCAGAGTGGATTTACCGGAACCGGAGGGGCCGATGATGGCCAAGAACTCCCCCTTCTCTACGGTGAAGGAAATGTCGTCCACCGCCCGCACCTGATTTTCACCCTGTCCGTATACCTTACTGAGATGCTGGATCTGCATCAGCTCCATAGTCGTGTCCCTCCTTGACTTTCTGTTGTCCAGTATACCACACGAAGGTGACGTTTCGGTGACAGGTTTCATTACAAAAACGTCACAAAACCGTCCCGGCGGAAGGGAAGTCTCTCAGAGCAGCCTTACAGAGCAGTCTCCCGGCAGTGAAAGAGCAGCCCCGGCGGAAAACTCCGCCGGGGCTGCTCTTGTTCTTACTGTTGTCCTTGAAAGGCTTTTGTCATTGCAGAATTATTTTTTGCGGCGATAGGTGGGGACCACCGAGGCCACGATGTCCTTCATGTCCTCCGTCTCCTCCTCACAGGCCTTCTCCAGCCGATCCAGCTGGTGGCAGAACTCCTCGTCGTCCATGACGATGGGCTTTCCGATGTGGATCAGCTTGTTGGAGGTCTCCTGCAGGCCCTCCTCCGCCATGAGGATCTCCTCATACAGCTTCTCGCCGGGGCGCAGGCCCGTGTAGACTATCTTGATATCCACATCCGGCTCATGACCGGACAGGCGGATAAGGTTGCGGGCCATGGTGTCGATCTTCACCGGCTGGCCCATATCCAGAATGAATATCTCGCCGCCCTTGGCGTAGTATCCCGCCTGCAGCACCAGCGACACCGCTTCGGGGATGGTCATAAAGAAGCGGGTGATCTCCGGGTGCGTCACCGTTACCGGGCCGCCCTCAGCGATCTGCTTTTTGAACAGGGGGATGACGCTGCCGTTGCTGCCCAGCACGTTGCCGAAGCGCACCGCCACGAAGTCCGTATTGGGGCTGCGGCGGTTCATCATCTGCACCACCATCTCGCACAGGCGCTTGGAGGCGCCCATGATGTTGGTGGGATTCACCGCCTTATCCGTGGAGATCAGCACGAACTTCTTCACGCCGTACTTCACCGAGGCCATGGCCATTTTATAGGTGCCGAAGACGTTGTTCTTGATGGCCTCGTTGGGGCTGTCCTCCATCAGGGGGACGTGCTTGTGGGCGGCGGCGTGGAACACCAGCTCCGGTCGGTACTTGGCCATGACGTCGTCCAGACGGCCCATGTCCCGCACGGAGCCGATGAGCACCTCCAGATTCAGCTCCGGATGGGTGTGGCGCAGCTCCATCTGGATATCGTAGGCGTTGTTTTCGTAGATATCGAAGATGATCAGCTGTTCGGGGTTGCTTTTGGCGATCTGGCGGCACAGCTCGCTGCCGATGGAACCGCCGCCGCCGGTGACCATCACC